>Ga0209416_1002297_pt1 | contig 10774 bp, 8 predicted proteins | sample RifGroF1_FD_184001 | JGI IMG/M metagenome (GOLD analysis project Ga0209416, IMG submission 184001) | Groundwater microbial communities from Rifle, Colorado, USA - Groundwater F1 (SPAdes) (version 2) | ecosystem: Environmental > Aquatic > Deep subsurface > Groundwater | place: Rifle, Colorado...
GACGGCATCGCCGGATTCGCCGACCAGGGCGACGGTCTGGCCTGGTTCGATGGTCAGGGCGATGCCGTCCAGCACGATGTCTTTATCCGCCTCGTAGCGGAAGCTTATGCCTTGGAGTTCGATGCGTCCGGAAATGCTGGCCGGGGTTACGGCGTCGGCACAGTCCTGAATGTCCGGCTCCTCGTCCATGATTTCCAGGAAGCGCTCGAAGGCTGCGGCGCCTTGTGAGTACTGTTCCACGAAGCCGATCAGGCGGTCGATTGGTGGCAGGATTATTGACACGTAGAGCAGGAAAGCGACCAGGTCCACCGGCGCCATAGCGCCGCGGTAGATGAGCCAGGCGCCGCCGGCGATGATGACGAAGTAGTACAGCTCGCGCAGACAGCCGATCACCGAGTGGAAGCGAGCCATCCGGTCGTAGGCGGCTTCCTTGGCGGAGCGGAAATTGCGGTTGGTCGTCTGGAACCGCGTAATCTCCAGGTTTTCGTTGGCATAGGATTGTACCTCGCGGATGCCTTGCACCGTGTTCTCGACCACGGCGTTGATGTCGGCGATACGCGCCCGGACGGTGCGGAAGCGCGATTTCAGTTCCTTGCCCTGGAGTATGCCCCACAGCAGGATGAGCGGCAGCAAGACCAGCGATAGCGCCGCCAGGGTCGGATTGAGCAGGAACATGAAAATGTAGGAGCCGATGACCATGCACAGCGAGATGAGCAAGTCCTCCGGTGCGTGGTGAGCGACCTCGGCGATGTTTTCCAGGTCGCCGGTGATGCGCGACATCAGGTGGCCGGTCTTAATGTTGTCGTAATAGCGGAAGCTCAACTTCTGTAAGTGGCTGAAGAAATCGGCGCGCATGTCGGTTTCCATGCGCACGCCCATGATGTGCCCCCACTTGATGCGGATAAAGGTCAGGCTGGCGCCGGCGACGTAGACGAACAGGATCAAGCCAAGGGTCAGGCCGATGGCTTTGGCGTCGCGCGCCGGAATGTGGATACCCAACAGCCGGTGGGTGATGCGCGGTACCGTGATTGACAGACCCGAGGCCAACACGGCGACGAACATGTCAAGCAGGAACAGGAAACGGTGCGGTTTGTAATAGGCGGCAAAGCGTTTGAGCATAGTGTCATGATAGCGTCAGCCGTAACGGCTGTCCAGCCGGGCAGTTGCCAGCCGGCTGGTAGTCTGGCAAGTTCAATGGCCAGCTAATCTCACGAAGACCGGTTCAAGTTTCGGCGAATCAGCGGGCAGAACCGAAAGCAGGGCCTGGCTGGCATCCTGTCCTGATGGTAATCCTTCCCAGCCTGCGAAGTACCAGCCGTGGGCTGGGATGGCTTCTAGTTCCACCGGCAGGTTACCGAAGTATAATCCACGCCAGACGGTTCCAGGCGAGACGCCGAGGACTGCTTCATTGAGCAATAAACTGTTCACGCGCACCAGGCCGCCTTCGAGCGGCAAAGCAAGCTCCAAGGGTGCTATCGATCCAATGTCCAGGCCGCGATAGCCAAAGTAGGCGCGCAGGTGTTCGCGCTGAACACCACTACGTAGCCGGGCGAAATCCAGATTTCTGTTGAATTTGCTATCTAATGACACGGGTATGCCCCAGCGGCGGGTATGCCTGCCCAGTTCAAACCGGATCTGCGCCATGGCGTTTTCCAGTCCTTCTGTTAAAATATCCTCACGATACCAACTATTCATAAAGTCGGCAAAACGATTGACAAAGCGAATCCGAAAGGCTTCGTTGCGAAGTAAACCGGCCAGCAGGATCGTAGAATCCGAGTCGCGCACCCAGGGTGCGGTATAGTGGTATTCCGCATCCAGTTCATACGTAATTGGCCGTTCAGAATAAGCGTCGAGAGTACGATCATTGGCAAAATAAGTCATAGTGTCGTTGAAAGGGAAAATCAGGGCATTATCGAAGTCCCAGGTGTGCCAGCGCCAGCGGCCGTCAAGACCTGGCCCCGCCTCCGGGCGCAAGGGACCATTACGCCGCCAGACGATGACATGCTTGTTGACGCCGTCCATGTCACCGGAAAAAATTCGCACCATGTTGTAGTCGATTAAACTGTCCAAATCTATTTGTTTTTCGAGGTAGTCGAAAGAAGCGGCATCAGTCAGGTCTTGGTTTCTGACGAAAGCCATCAATTCGGCGTAGCGTTCCTCCGCTTCGGGTTGCCCCTGGCGCAGATGGGCGACGAGGCCGAAGGTGGCGTATAAATAGCTGAATTCTTCTGGTGGCAGCCCGTACTTACTGGCCAGCCAGTGTTCATCGAAGCGCTCGTTAAGATGCTGTAACCCCCAGTACTCACCATTGATGAAATGGGCAGCCGGTCGATTGTGTAGCAGATCCACAGCTACATGATCGGCAACCCAAGTATTGCTGAAACTATCGGCTAGAAAGGTCCGCTGGCCGCTTTGATTGGAACGCAACAGTAAGCGTTTGTAGTCATTGATCGGTGACAGGTTGTCTGCCGCCAGGGAACTGGGGAAAAACGCATAGTTGAAACGATCCTGGCTGTCGTAGGTGTCGCGTGCGTAGAGACGTAATGATTTCATGACCAGGGCTCGCGACCAATCGCCATGCATGCGCAGGCCGGCATTCAAACCCAGCACCTGGTGGCCGTCGGCTTCAAAAAAATCGAGCCAGACAGGAATTTCCAAGTCCCTAAGATGGTAATTAGCCGGTTGCGTGCGCCATATCTCTTCCCAATCCAGGTTATCGTAGTAAGATTTCCCGGGTACATAGAGTCCAACATCGTAATCGAAAAGGGCACTAGGATCGGTAACAATTGAAACAACCGGCAATGTGAAATTCTCCGAGTGGTCAGTGATGATAAAATACGAGGCACTATTCACCAGGCCGCGCGCTTGACCGGCCCAGGCTAGTGCGCGAACCACCATGCCGGCCGGGATATCCGGTTGCGGCGGCTCCCAGCCCAGGTTTTCTTCGGTAGCGAGTGGTACGGCGGTGGGAATTCCAGCAATGTCGCGCGTATCCAAGTGGCGGGGTGTAATGTGTATCGGACCGTTGTAGTGGTAGCTACGCACCTGTCGCCAGCTGAAGGCCAGGCTGTCCGCGTCACGCAGGCGGTAGGCATCGCGGCCGCCTAGGTTGGCTGGATCGGGTACAGAACCGTCCAGAGTATAGTAAATTTCGCAGCCCGGTTGACTGGCGACCAGTTCTAGGTCGAAGGCCGCATCGTAGAAACCGGAGCGGTGTGAGAAGGCCACATTGGCGTACTCGATAGCGGTCGCGTTGTCGGCGCCGGGAGTGGGCACCAGGAAACTGGTGGTCAGGAAACTAGTGGCCTGTCCGTCGGGTTTGACGCCATAGCTGACGTTGCGAGGTAAGGCTGGCAGGTCCAGTCGGTCTACCAGGCTGTGCCGATTACGGTGGGTTAGTACCAGGCTTTCGCCGGCAGCGTCCAGCTGGAAGGCGGCGTGGAGCTGGCCGGCTGGGCCGGGTTGCTTGCCGGAAGCGAAGACGATCAAGCGGCTGTCTGCGGCCAGCTCGGTTTCGGGCGGGAACTGCCAGCGCAGGGGCTGGGTCGGGTCGTCAGATAAAAAAAAACCGTCCAACCGGACAGTCGTTGGGCCGGGGTTAAAGAGTTCGATCCAGTCGGCATGCTTTCCGTCGGCGTCGGTCAGGCCGCCATCGTTGGCGCTCATCGCCTCGCTGATGATGATTTCCTTGTTGGGTACGCGGGGCAGGTGCTTCGGCTGGCGATTGCCAATGGCATTCCAGTATGGCGCCAGGACGTCGTAACCAATTGGTCCCAAGCGTGGGTCAAGGTTGACGGGATTGTCGCGGATGTCCAAACTGGCGCGGCGACCGGCAGCCGGATTGTCCTGTAAAGCGCCACGTGACATCAGACTGGCCAGGACTGTCAGATCAACGGTCCCGGTGGCGCGCAGGTCGATATCCTCCAGGTGGCGCAGTCCGGCCAAGGTCGCCAACTGAGCGCCGATAAAGGTGTGGCTGGCGTCCAGGCGGCGCAGCCCACTTAGGCTGGCCAAGGGCTGGAAATCGGTGATGGCGCGATTGCCGCGCAGGTTGACGGTGCGCAGGTTTGATAGCCTGGTCAGGAAGGTAAGGTCAGCTAGGCCGGTATCGCGCAGGTCAAGTTCCTCGAGGGCGCTTAAATGACCAAGCGGTTCCAGATCAAGCGTGGCTAGGTCGCAGTCGCGCAAATCGAGGGTCGTCAGGTGGACCAGCTGGCCGACCGCGTCGAGCTGGTCGATGCTTGAGCCCCGTAGGCTGAGCGACCGCAGCTGCGGCAGACTGGTCAGGGCGGCCAGGCCGGCCAGGTCCGGGTTATTGGCCAGGTCCAGACGGAACAGGCGGCGCAGTCTGGCCAGTTGGCCGGCGCCGAGCGCGGCCAGGTCGGTTAGGCCGCAGTCTTGCAGCGTCAGTTCCTCAAGGCCGCCCAGGTTGGCCAAGACAGCGAGTGATTGCAGCGGATTGCCTGAAAGGTCGATACCGCGCAGGTTGGCCAGGCGCTCGATGCCGTTCAAGTCGCGGATATCGTGGTAGCTGGCGTCCAGCCAGGTTATCTGTCCCAGCTTGTGCCGCAGGACTTGGCCAGTCTCGCCGCCGGTGGCCGCCAGCACGGCGGCCTGTAGGCCGGGGTCCGCGAAGCTGATGGTGGCGGTGTTGGCGCTGAGGACGATATAGCAGGCCAATAGGCTGGCCAGGAGCAGGCCGGCGCCGATGCCTAGCCAGCGCAAGCGCTTCATGTACTTCATTTCAAATACCTCATGCCACCGGTCCGGGTGTCACCATATTGGGCCGGATGATCTCGATGCCCTGGACGTACTTGCTGTTGGCCGTCATTTTGAGGCCGTGCCGGCGGACCAGGTGTTGCAGCCACTCCGGCTCGCAGGCGGCCGTGCTCTTGATCTCCAGGACGACATTTTTAGGGCGATGCGGCTTGAGCAGTAAGTTTTCCGGGAACAGGCGCGACGCCCGGGCGCTGCTGATGTTCTGGTCCAGCGTTACGCGCAGCGGCGAGCCGTCGCGGGTGCGGTAACCTTCACGCCGGTATTGTATCAACAGTACCGGAACCATCATGCGCACCCGATAGAGGCGCTCGAACTCGTTGGTCACCTCGTTGTCGGGGCAAGCCCAGCGCCGGCAGGTCTGGAAATTGTGGTAGTCGTTCAGGCCGACCAAGCAGGCAAACTTTTCCATGGCATTGCCTTTCTTGGTCTTGATTTCCACTGAGATAGGTTGATCTGGTTCCGCTTGTTCACTGTAAGAACGGACGCGCAACTTGATGCGGCCAAAGTTGCCGTCGTTGCGTTCGTGGAAGGCCGAGTAGTCGCGCGTATCGTAATAAAGGCTGCGCACCAGGTAGTTGCCGCCGCCCTGGCGGGTGTAGCCATCGCTGGTCATCTGCAATCGCAATTCGTTACGCACCTGATGGTATTGGGCTTGATCCAGCAGATATTTGCGCTCGAAACGCGTGGTCAGCCTAGTCATCCTGGTTTACATCGGTAAGGTCAGCTGAGGCGTCAACAGCGAAACCTTGTGGATGCCCGGCAATTGTTGCAAAACGGTAGCCAGGTGATGAATGGCCTGTTCCTGTTGGCGGCTAAAACGGAATTCGTAAGTGCGTTCCCAGGTTTGGCCTTCCATTTCGTGGCTGCGCAGCTGAACCAAGGCGTCGGCCTGGTTGATAAGTTGCTCGATGCTGGCGTAATCGGCCGGTAAGCCTCCGGCGATGATCAAGATGTACTCGGCGTGGACCTGGCGGCCATATTTGACCAAATTGAAGATGACCAGCGCCACGGCGATGAACAGGCTGGCCAGGATGGAGTAGAGCCAGAACATCGTACCGCAACCCAACCCGACTACAATGGACCAGAACAGGTAGACCATGTCGCGGGTGTCTTTGATGGGCGTGCGGAAGCGGATAATGGACAGTGAGCCGACTAGGCCAAGTGATAGCACCAGGTCACCCTGGATGAAAAACATAACTAGGCAGACGATAGGTGCCAGCAAGGCCAGGGTCGATACAAAACTACTCTCGTAGTTGAGGCCGCGGTGGGTATAGCGGTAGACCAGCGCCACGCCCAGGCCCAAGGCGAGCGCCAGACAAAGGGCCAGCGCGAAACGCAGCAGTTGGTCGGGAGAGACGAGGATGGTGGTTTGTAACCAGTTCACGATGGTATCCTTACTTATGGAAGACGGGCAGTGTCTCCGGGAATTGGCATTCGGTGGGGCCATTATTGCGTCGAAACGGGAAAAGGGCAAGGGTGGTGCGAAAAGCGGGGTAAAACTTTGACAACGGCGCGGGCTTGATCATGGAGATTATAGACGCGGGGCCTGGCACTATCAAACATGGCCAGCTTATCGCTTGGCCATGTTTGGTCGTGCCACCCGCGCGGGTGCGGTCTCCGTGGTTAAGCCAGTTGCGGGGTTTGACGGTTTTGCGCCGTGGTTCGTAGAGAGGGGTGGGTTGTGGTGGCGGGGGGATGGGGATGCGGGTGGTTAGCCGGGATGGCGGTCTTGCGGGTTTGCCGGACACTGGCGGGCGCTGTGCCGGTCATGGCGGATGGCGGTGTCGTCCCACCGGGTGTTGGGGGAGACGGCCTCGATGCGGAAGCGCCAGGTGCGGCCGGTCATAGTGTGGGTCAGTTGGGGTGGCGCTTCTAGGCGTTTTTACAGCCAGCCGATCGTTTGGTAAAGGCTCAGGATGCCCAGGCCGATAGCCGTGGTCACTAAAGTGGTCGGCAAGCCGAATTTCAGGAAATCGAAAAAGCCCATTTCATGGACGTCGCGCGCCTTTTCGGCGACGATGACGTTGGCCACCGAGCCCAGCAAGGTCAGGTTGCCGGCCACGGTGCTGGAAAAGGCCAGGCAATACCACATCAGTTTTGGATTGGCCATTTTCTGGATGGACTCGGCTATGATCAAGACGTAGGGTACGTTGCCGAAGATGTTGGAGGCAACCAGGTTGACCAGGCCGAACAGCCAGAGTGCTGCCGGGCTGTTGCCAAGGAAACGGCCGGCGTGGTCGGTAATCAAGGCCGTGGCGCCGGATACCCGCAACGCGCCAGTCACCACGAACAGGCAAGCGAAAAACAGCAGCAGGTTCCAGTCGATCCGCCGCAGAAGATTGGCCTCATCACGGTTGCACATTACCATGAGCAGTGCCGCGCCGGCGAAGGCCGTCCAGGGCAGGTTATGGAAGGCGAAGAAGCCGACAATGACTAGGCCGGTGACCAGGAGGGAACGGCGCAGCCGCGGTTGGCGCTCCAGGGTGACGACTGGTGGTGGAGGCGCTGGTAGCGCGGCAGCCGTCGACAGCTCGCGCCGGTAGATGAGCAGCAGCAGTAGATAGTTCACGGCCAGGCAAAGTAGCGCTACCGGCAGCATCAACAAAAAGTACTCACGGTACGACAAGCCGGATAGGTTGCCGATGATCATGTTTTGCGGATTGCCGGTCAGGGTCATAACGCCGCCGATGTTGGCTGCCGAGGCCAGGGCCAGCAGGAAGGGTAGGGCCGGCAGTTTGCGGGCGCGCAGCAGGATCACCAGCAAGGGCGTAAAAAAGATGCAGACGATATCGTTGACCAGGAAGGCCGACAGAATGCCGGCGCCAAACACCAAGATGGCTAGCAGCGCCTTGGGTGCGTGGTTACGGCGGTTCAGCCATTGGGCGGTCTTATCGAAGAAGCCGGACTCAGCCAGGTGTTCGGTAATGATCATCATGCCTAATAACAGTACGATGGTGTCCCAGTTGACCAGGCGGTACGTCTGTTCCGGCCGCACCACTCCGGCTAGCACCATCAATACCGCACCCAGCATGACGCCGGCCGGCCGGCCGATCTTGATGAGGTTGAGCCGGCGGCCTGAAATGAGCACATAGGTGAGGGCGAAGATAAGGATGGACTGAATCATGGCGGCATCATAATGCTGGTCCTTGTCCTTGTCCAGTTGCGTCGCTATTATTTCTTCTTGCTGGAAAAGTTTGACAAGGGGGTCGACATGGTTCATAGTGAAGCCATGAAAGCTATTGTACGTCGCAGACTGAAACTGGCCAATCGGTTTTGGGGAGTCGTTTTATGCGGTCTGTGCAGTATCGTCAGCTGCACCCCGAGGGCAGTGGCGGCCTTGCCAGGCTTGACGGGCGACCAGATCAGCGGGGCTAGCCTTTGGCAGCGCATCACCGTAGAAGAAGATTTTAAGGCCTACCCGTCCTGGCCGGATTATAAGGGCATTCAGCCGGGGCAATCGCCTCATGGTCGTTTTCACCGCATCTATATCAATCCTATACTGGCCGATGCCCTGCCTATTAGCGCCAATATCGCACCGGCTGGCTCGATCATTATTAAGGAAAACTACGACCCGGACCGCGTTGTTTCTGGGTACACGGTGATGGCTAAAGTGCCTGGATACAACCCTGATGCCGGTGACTGGTTTTGGGCAGCGTACGACAATCAAGGTGGAGTCAAGATGGAAGGTCGGCCAGCCATGTGCATTAGGTGCCATAGCTCTTCGGCCTCCGATTTTGTGCTTTTACAAAGGCTTGACGCCGCAGGAGCCGATCAATGAAAGGCCTTTCCCTCCAATTTAAGGTGATAGTCGTAATAGTGCTGCTGATGTTGGTGGTCATGGGAACCGTCATACCCCTGACGGTGTTGCGCCAGAAGAATGACTTGCTGGAGGCGGCCAAGAGTACGCTAAGCGTTAATACCGACATCCTCAACATGGTCATCAAGAACTTGATGTTGGGCGGTGAGGCGCCGTTGGCGGTTGGCACCATGCAAAGCCTGCAACAGATCGGCGAGTTCAAGGCAATCAATTTATACCGCGCGGATAGCAGTCGTGCTTTCCAGGATTATCGTACCTTGGAATTCGTGAACAGTTTCCAGGAGCGGGTCATTTTCGAACAGACGCCGCGGGTTGACGTGGGCATGCAGGATAATCCGGCCTTTCAGTCGGTCATCGTCACCGGCCGACCCGTTATCCGCGAGTTGACGGAGCAACGGGAGATGGAATATTTCTTTCCCCTCCGCAATGAACAGAGTTGCCAGTTTTGCCATGGTCCGGTCGCGGTTTCCGGCCCGATCCGCGGCATCGCCCACTTCAAGGTATCCATCGCCGGCATTTATCGTCAGATCGCTAAGGCCAGCGTGTTGTTGGTTTCGTTTCTGACGGCTGCAGTCGTCTTGTTCTCATTGGCCTTGATTTGGACCATCCGTCGTTTGGTACTCAATCCATTGCTGTACATCGGCCGGATGGTTAGCAATTTTGGCGCCGGTCAGCTGGATGCCAAGGTACAGATCGGGAGCAAGGATGAGCTGGGGATGCTGGGTAACCGCATTAACGAAATGTTTACCAGCGTGCAGGAACGGCTGCAGCTTAGCAAGTATGTATCGCGGTCTACCGATGCCATGATCCGGCAACAGACTACCGGTCAGGCCGGGCAGAAGAACCGGCTGGCGGTCCTGTTTTCGGATGTGCGCGGCTTTACCCGTTTCGCTGACCAGGCAGACGCCAGCCTGGTCATTGAACGGCTCAACCAAGTGCTTGATGTCCAGGCGCGTATTGTCGAGCAACATCATGGCGATATCGACAAGTTCATGGGTGATGCCGTTATGGCCTTGTTCCAGGAACCGGAGTCGGCACTGCAGGCCGCCTTCGACATGGTCCGCCAGACTCACCGGTTGAGTCGCAATTGGGATTACCCGATGGCCATCGGCATTGGCATCAACTATGGCGAAGTGGTAGCCGGCAACATCGGCAGCCAGAACCGCCAAGAATACGCCGTTATCGGCGATACGGTCAATCTGGCCAGCCGCTTGTGTGGCCTGGCCCCGCCTAACGCCATCCTGATTTCGGCCAGTTTCTATGCTGAGGTACAGGCTAAGGTGGTGGCCAAGGCCATTGAGAACCAGGTTATTAAAGGGAAAAGTGAGCCGATAACTTATTATGCTGTAAAAAGCTGGAGTGCTGGATATTCCGAACAAGCGACCAGGCCAGCTAGCAAGTAGCAGGCCGTGGACTCTGCTTGGGCAGAAAGCGGTCTTGGCTTATGGCGTTGGCGATTCATACGGCGGCGGTTGACCTGTCACCGATCTTGGCTGTTCTGATACCCGGCTTGGGTAAGGTGTGGGACTCGGAGTCCGACCCGTTGATGGGTTTTATTACCGACCAGGTCCACAGCCGCTACGGTTGCCGGCCTGGCTTTTTCCTTGTCGGTATGATTCCCGCGGCGTTGACCATCGCCATGCTCTGGCTGCCGGTGTTTCTGGGTACTTGGAAGTTGCCGTTCAACCCGAAGGCCACCGCTCGCGGCAGCGGTTTCGATACAATCAGCCTGAGCAGCCTGTTGATTGGGCAGATATTTGTCTTGCCGCTGTACGTCGCTTTCTGCGCCGGGCTGAGTGCAGGGATTTTGACACCTTGGCAAGTCTTGCCTTTTGGGGTCGATGTCGACGAACTGATCACGGCCAAACGGTGTGTTGGCATTTATTCTGGCACCATCCCCTGGTGGGGCCGCCGCAGAAGACTAGGCGACTATCGAGCGCGTCTACCCAGCGGCTGACGGGCGCGCGAGTGGTCAGGCCAGATTGGTCAGCCGATCAAGCGGGAATTCGTAAAGCAGAAAATCGTCGTCCTGCTCCCAGCCTTGGTAATGGCAATCGGCAAATTGGCGGAAAACTGCAGGATTGGCCGGCAGCATGGCTTCGATTTCAGCGTAGCCGGCTTGCCGGCAGGCCTTCTCCGCCCGCAGTAGCAAGGTGGCCGCGGCTTGGCTGTCGCGGG
>Ga0209416_1002299_pt1 | contig 10770 bp, 7 predicted proteins | sample RifGroF1_FD_184001 | JGI IMG/M metagenome (GOLD analysis project Ga0209416, IMG submission 184001) | Groundwater microbial communities from Rifle, Colorado, USA - Groundwater F1 (SPAdes) (version 2) | ecosystem: Environmental > Aquatic > Deep subsurface > Groundwater | place: Rifle, Colorado...
CCAGGAACAGGAGACGACGATGACGATGAAGACAAAGACACACGGACAGAAGAGGAGAAAGATGCAGATAGACAGAAGGAGCTAGTTAAAGACCTCCTACTGTGTGGCATACCAATAGTAATTCTTCTTGCTTTTCTTGGAGGAGCCTTATATTATTTAAGTAAGCCGAAAAAAGAAACAACACCAAATTAAATTAAAACATGTTAATTAAAAAATTTTCAAAAAAATACATAATTGCATTAGTCGTCATTGTGGCATTAATAGCTATCGCAGTTGTCGGACTATACCCGGTTAAAGTTGCTTGCAAGGTCCCCGGAAATACCTGTGTAGCAGCACCGGACAGTAATGGATTAATCTACATATCATATGATGTTGAGCCGTTATTCGTTCGTGAGATAGAAAAAAGAACTCATGAAGATTTCCCATTTCGTTATAAAGGAGGTACAGATACATCGCGAGTATTTCCTGACCCAGACCCAGATCCTCTAACACTTGAGGTGATAGAGTAAATGTCAAAATTTCGCCTTATTTCGGCCACTTTGCATACATTATTGTTTTTGCCACTCCTTCTGTTTCCTTTCCCGGAAGTTCCTGCCAGATTGTTTCAGTTATGAACGGTACGAACGGGTGGAGGAGTTTAAGATAAGCTTTCAGTGTGTTATATATCATCCATTGCGCTGATAACCTGCTTTGTTTCGCTTCTTCCGAAGTATTAATTGGATTGCCTTCACGGTCCTTTGTATATAGCCTTGATTTCACTTCTTCGAGATAAATGTCGCAGAAATCATGCCAGAATGAATCATAAAGTTCCTGTGAAGCAAGCCCGAGTTTAAACCCATCCAATTTTTTCGTAGTTTCTTTTACCAGTGCATCCAGACGCTCGCGCATTTCATTATCTTCTTTTGTGAATGTCAATTCTTCGATGCTGAGCTCGTTTAGGTTCTCTCCACTTTCATCAAGGTTGGAAAGTACAAGTTTGCTCGCGTTCCAGATTTTATTTAAGAATCTCTTATAGCCTTCAAGTTTTTCATAACTAACCGGATAGCCAGCTCCCGCCTTATTACCCACAATATACATTAAACGCAATGAGTCAGCGCCATATTTATTTATTATCTCCTCCGGTTGAATCACATTTCCTTTTGATTTGCTCATTTTTTGTCCATCCGGTGCTTTTACAAGTCCGTGTAGATAAACATGCTTAAAAGGAATTTTTCCTTGAGTATAGAGCGAAAGCATGATCATCCTGCTCACCCATAGTTCTAGAATATCATACGCAGTTTCCATAATGTCAGTCGGATAGAAAGTGTCCATCAAGTCATTCGCGATCAATGTGGCGTAAACCCACTGTCCGGAGGAGAACCAGGTATCGAAGACATCTGTGTCCTGGACCCATCCACCTTCGGGTTTAACTATAACGCCAATCATTTCGCAGTTTCCAAGATTTTTTATACGTGTCTCTTCCGCACTTTTCCCCTGTAAAATCCTCTGCAGGATCCTTATCACTCCCGTGTGTGTGACTAATATCACCTTCTTACCAGCATATTCTCTTTTAATATCAGCAAGAAATGCCTTAATGCGCTTCTCAACGTCGGGAATACTTTCTCCTTCGGGAAGTTCAGGTTGATAATTTTCATAGTTTTTACTCGCAGCGTCAGGATACTTCTTTGCAAACTCTTCCCAGGTAAGTCCATCGAGCACGCCAAAGTATCGCTCTTTGATTCTTGGATCGATTTTGACTGGTAAGTTTAATTTATCTGCGATAATCTCTGCTGTTTCCTTTGAACGCTTTAGATCAGATGAGATGATAAGATCGTATTCACCTTTTTGCAGCACGGTTGCTGCTTCCTGAGTCTGTTTTCTGCCTGCTTCGTTAATGCCGCGATCCGTCCATCCGGAAAATTTCTTTGCTTTGTTATCATCGGTTTCCGCATGTCGAATGATTGTCAGATCGATGCTATCATTCTCAGTTTTACTTAAGAATGAATCAATGTCGTCCGGAAATTTGTCGTAGTCGCCACCGAAATAGTGTTGTTTTCCGGTTTCTTTGTGAACGATTGCTTTAGAAAATTTACCTATAAATTCTTGAATATTTTTTTCTGAGTTAAGTTCATCGTCATTTGAATAGATAAAGTGAAGCTCATCGCAAAAATTTCCTAACTGCTCATAATTATTTTCATCCAGAAATAGATCCTTGTACGGTGCGATTTTATCTTTTTCCCGCAATTTTGCTGCCGGCGCTATTAGGATCAATTTTTGTATATGTATTTTTTTATCAAGCAGGTAACGAATGATCGCTCTTGTGCCTAGTGAGTGTGCAATTAAAATGTCATTTCTATCAAATTTAATTTTATGAAATTCTTTGAAATAATCCTCTGGGGTTGGATTCTCAATATTATTTACGATGATACTTAGAGCATTAGCATACTTTTTTAAAATGCCTGGGTAGAATTTCCTTTGGGCATACCCATATTTACCTGGGATGAGATAAAGCTTCCCGCCGTCTGTATTCGGATCTTCAATCTGTACTTTTGCAAGGCCTTTTTCAACCGCATCGTAAATCCCATCAATTTTTTCGCCATTGATTGTTTCGACAATCTGTCCTGTTTTCTGGTCTACTTCTTCTTTGATTTCACCTTTGTACCAAACCGGGATCTGATAGCCCCACCATAACGAGCGCGAAACTGGCCAGTCGTGAAGATTGTTCATCCATGTCATATATTTCTTTTTCATGTATTCTGGGTGTATTTTTACCTTGTCATTTTTGACAGCATCGATTGCTGGACCTTTTAATTTCTCAACGTCGATAAACCACTGACTGGACATAATCTGTTCAATCACAGCCTTAGAACGTTCGCCAACCATGACTGACTGTAAATGTTTCTCGCGCTTCACGATCAAACCAAGCTTCTCAAGGTCAGCTTCAACAGTTTTTCGCGCTTCTTCTGTTGTCAATCCCTTGTATTTATCAGGTATCGGTCCGGTCATCTTCGCTTCTTTGTCTATTACATTAATGTAGCCAACTTTATTTCTATTATCCTTTTGCATCAGGTTCCACTCATTCATCATCACATAATCATCGTAAGAATGTGCTGGTGTCAGTTTAACAGCGCCTGTTCCGAATTCCTTTTCCACACGGGCAGAGGAGATAATCGGAATTTCGCGGTCCACAAGAGGGAGCAAAACCTTCTTCCCTATTAAACTTTTATATCTTTCATCTTTAGGATTAACAATCACAGCAGTGTCTCCGAGCATCGTCTCGGCCCGGGTCGTGGCAACAATTATTCCATCACGATAGTCCTCATCCTTGCTTCTCTCAAACAGAACAATATGCGCACCTGCATAATATGCTTTTTCGAAATCATAAATTTCAACCAGTTTTTTTTGCAGATCAACCTCAGCACCATCTTTTAGAACAACGAGTCTGTACGGTGCACTTAAGTTCAATTGAATGCCTATTACTTTTCCTTCTAGTAAATCATCTTTGTTCACCTTACCTGAATACCCAAGGCCTATTACATTAATCGGTTTATTATCGATTTTGTAATCTCCGAAAGTTCCATAATAAAAAGGCAGATCAAATTTTTTGTCGTTGGTCCTATTTCTTTCATAGGTCCATTTAATATTTTTGCCTTCGAAGAGTTTTTTGATTTCCAGTCCCTTATTTTCGTGTTTCTCAAGATTTTTTATATACTCTTTCAACTCGTCCGGATTATCATGGTAAAGAAACGTCTTCCATCCACGGCTTGCCGCGATGTCAATAAACCTCTGTTGATCATCAATAAAGAGAATTTCCTCACCCTTTACGCCAAATTTTTCCTCGACAAGTTCGTAAATTCTTGGATTAGTCTTATCGATTTTTTCCTTATAGCTTAGAACTACGTGCTCGAAATGTTTCAAATGTCCGTACTTTTTATCATGGTATTCTGTTCTTCCTTCAACTGTTCCGCTCAGAATTCCAAGTCTGTAGTCTTGTTCGCGTAAATTTTTTACTAAATCAAATAATTCCTGATTTGGTTCATATCCATCAAACCATACCTGGTTTAGTTCTTTCGGGTTAACATCTTTGGTTTTTAGTTCTTTTTTCAATAATTCCCAGAAATGCTCTAAGCTTATTGCCGCTCGTCTGACTTCTTTGGCCGCCTTACTTGTTTTTTCGTGCATGAATTCCTGAACAAGCTTCCAATCTTTGACACCAAGTTTTTCGGCGATCGCTGAATATTTCTTTTTGCTGTCTGTATCGAACAAAACATGGCTTTGATCGAAAACGATAATTTTGATTTTTGTAGGATCATTTTTTTCCGCCAGTGGGTACTTGATATACACCAGCTCTGTCTCGCGTTCAACCCTTTCAGTATCAATGTCCGCCAAGGTGGTTTTTGCAACCGGATCCCAGTTCACAATTCTGACCCCCTTGTACACCATTTTATCCTTGAACATTTTCGTGAATGTGCCAAGCACAGTGCTGACAATCCTCGGATCAAGTGTAAACAAATTTCGTTCATAATCGCTTGATAGACCAATTCTTTGTTCGTCAGCCATCACCATTGGCATCAGTTTTTCAAAATGCGCATAAGAAGCCTTATAGAATTTTTCTCTGCCCATCTCATATTTTTCCTTCTTTTTGTTCTCACGGAAAATTTTCTCCAGAACCACTTCTCCTTGAATACCAGCATGGTCTTTTCCTGGCTGTCCAAAGACCTTTTTCCCCTTCATTCTGTTATACCTTAGAAAAACATCCTGATATGCATAACCTGAAACATTCCCAATATGAGGGCGCATGTAGGCATTTGGTGGCGGATTGATAATAGTAAATGGATCACGTCCGTCATTTTTCATCTCTTCAACGCTCTGCAGCCCTTTTTCAGCATGATATTCGGGCTTGAAAAATCTGTTCTCCAGCCAGAACTTTAAAATATCAGGTTCATTTTTTTGTGCATCATATGGTCCTTTTTGTAGCATTGACGTAAGTCTATCATAAAATAATCTATAAGGGGACGAAAGAAGATTTCCGTGGTACCACCCCAATTCCCTGAAATTCAAACTTTTTCAAATATCAGGACACTTGGTTGTTATTTGTTTGTGTAAAATCCGGTGACGTTACCTCCGGAAGTGATTAATTATAGCATTTTTTTGCGAAGGGGTGATATTTTGTATCGACTGGGTGCATTCTATCCACCATTGAAACTGTTATTTTAATTTTCCTCCAGAATTCAGAAAAAATTCAGGACTTCTTCGGGTCCTTTGTGCTATGCTCGGGTAAATTTTACTTATTAAATTATTCTTATGAGAGAAGTACACATAGACCAGACAACAAAAGTCGCAGTATTTCAAGACAAAGAAGTACGCAGAATTATTTACAAGAACGAGTGGTGGTTTTCTGTTGTGGATGTTTGCGGTATTCTTGCTGATAGCGTCGACTCTGGATCATATTGGAGAAAGTTGAAACAACGTCTGTTAGCGGAAGGTAGTGAGGTCGTGACATTTTGTCACGGACTGAAATTAGAAGCTAGTGATGGCAAATTCTATGCTACAGACTGTGCAAATACAGAAGGCATTTTTCGTATTATCCAATCCATCCCATCACCAAAAGCAGAGCCATTCAAGAGATGGTTGGCAAGGGTTGGCTACGAACGTGTAAAAGAGATTGAGGACCCGGAGCTTGCTACTAAGAGAACAAGAGCACTTTACAAGGCCAAGGGATATGGCGATGATTGGATTGAAAAGAGGATGCGCGGAATTTACATCAGGGAAGAACTAACCGATGAATGGAGAGATAGAGGAGCAGAGGGGCGAGATTATGCAATATTGACCTCAGAAATTACGAAAGCCACATTTGGAATGACACCAAGCCAGTACAAAAAGCACAAGAATCTCAAAAAAGAAAACCTTCGCGATCATATGAACGACCTTGAACTTATCTTCTCAATGTTGGGTGAAAGAGCGACTACCGAAATAACTCGTACAAGAGATTCGAAAGGTTTCAAAAAACTTCAAAATGATGCAATCGATGGAGGAAGTATTGCTGGTAATGCACGCAAAAATCTTGAAAAGCAGATTAAAAGGCCAGTTGTGTCAAAAAAGAACTACCTGGGAAGTAGCGATCAAATAAAAAAACTAGAAAATTAATATTTTCTTCTAAAAATTCAGGATTAATTAAGAACTTTTGTGTATTATCTTACTATGATTATCGATCGCATACTACCAAAACAATGTATAAAATGTGGAGGATTTGGCGAATATGTTTGCCAAGCATGTGCACGAAAATTTCTCGATGTAAGGCGAGCGCAACAATGTCACGTTTGCAAGAAGCTTATTTCCACTAATTCAGCTGAAGTAGGTTTGATTAAGTCATTTACACACGAAGAATGTAAACCAGTAACTTCTCTTGATGGTGTGCTCGTTTGTTTGAACTACACAAAGCTCGCTGAAAGGATTATTGCCGAGATAAAATATGGGCATTATACAGATATTGCCAATTATGTCGTACCTTATTACTTTGACAAGTTAAAGTTATTAGAGGGTCTGAATAAGCAAATACTTCTTGTCCCAGTGCCACTGTTTAAGAAAAAGAAACGAGCCAGAGGCTTTAATCAAGCTGAACTGTTTGCAGAAAAGCTTCTCAAATTGAACCTTAAATCGAATTCTGACCTTGGTACGGAACTTATGTATGCAAATTTATTAAGAAGAGTAAAAAATACAAAAACCCAGGTCGGGCTCACACGAGAGGAGAGGTTAATTAATCTCAATGAGGCTTTTGAGATTGAGCCAAAGCTTGTAGAGAAAAAAAATTATTTTCAAGAAAAGATAGTAGTGTTAATTGATGATGTTATGACTACGGGCACAACATTAGAAGAATGTTCTGCTGTTTTGAAGGCTAATGGAGCTGGATCTGTTTATGCAATAGTATTTACACGTGGATAGCTTGCTATTTTTTGTGATCGTGGATAGGAAGCGAGAATTTCACTGTAGTTCCCTTATTTAGCTGACTTTTTATTATAATTTCTCCTCCCATTTTCTCAATAATTTTTTTGCACATTGGAAGGCCTATACCATGCCTATCCGCCATTTTTTTTATTTGTGAGAACGGATCAAAAATTTGACGAAGTTCTTTTTCGCGAATACCAACACCTTTATCAGCTATTGTGACTATTAAATCCTTATTCTTCCGCTTTGAACTAATGGTTATTTCTGCCTTGGTTTTCTTGCGTGGTGAATATTTGTATGCATTTTCGATAATTGTCATAAAAACATCCATGAGCGCATCAGGATCAATTTTAAAAATTACATCTTGATTGTCTTTTATGGTTAAGCAATCACAATCACTTGAATGATGCTGGTCGCAGTATTTGTAACCAAGGGCTTTGGCCTTTGCATACACAGCCTCAATATAGTTTTTTGAATGGGTAATTGTGAATTTTGGTTCATATTTTTGAAGATCAAATTTGGCAACATTTAATAGCTGTGAGATTTTTGCCGACGCTGTATCTACCTCATCTTTAATCATGTCAAGAAGATCGGCTGATTTTTTGTCTTTTATTGTTCCGGAATTAAGTTCAATAAGGCCTTTAATAATTGTAAAAGGAGTATTTAGTGAATGTGCAATTTCAGAGAATAAGGTCGCCTGGTTTTGATACATTTGTTGAAGCTTGTGTGCTGTCTTCTTTTCTGTGGAAATATCCTCCATGCTTATTAAATGCATTTTTTCGCCCTGGTAGTTTATTCCCATAGCCTTGACTAAAACAGGTACTTTTCTTCCGGTTTTGGTTTGTACAATGGTGGCATACTTAGTGGGAGTATTCTTGTTATTTTCACGTCGTAAAGATATTTTTTTAATTTTTTCGTGTTCTTCTGGTGCTATGATGTTGAGCATACTATCAAAATTTATCAACTCTTGATGTGAATATTCAGAAATTATCGAAAGCTTTGGGCTAACATATCTTACTTTTTGGTCCTTGTAAATGAAAAAGCCGTCAAGTGCATTGTTCAATATATTGATTAGCTCTGTATTCTCTTTTTTTATGTTTCGTTCTTTGTCCATTTCTGCTATAATTATAGCGCAAATCCAGTGTTTCTGTGCATTTTTTGTGAACTTTTGCTCTTTGACAATTTCTGTCGACATTCGCCCTTAGAAAACCTCTGGCATGGTTAGAAGTTTGATGTTAGAAGTTAACTAAGGGGGGATGTATGCATCGACAGGAAATATATGTTTTTTGCTGCATGTCGTGCTTTATCTATTATTTGCACGTAAAAATAAAATTGGATGGTCTTTTGCAGACCATAGACTTTAAACGTCAAAAACAAAGCATTCTCGCTTCCTAAGTTCAACGTAAGTTTTGACTTTAAGCTTCCAAGCTTTAAAGCTCCTAAACTTGCTTTCTTAAGAAGTGTTGCTTGAGTTGAGCATATTGAAGTAACCAGTTTTACTGGTTATCGTTCCTCAAGCCCGTCTTACCTTTTCTCCTTGAGCGGAATTGGATAGGGCGTAACTTAGTTCAAGTGCAAAGGATTTGCGTTTGTTTACCGCGGTCCTCCAAGCTTTTGTAAGCAGTCGGTCTGGGGTTTTTGGTTGTTTCTATCGCAGGCCGTCTGAAACAAACAACCTACACATGTAGAAGTAAAAGGCAATATTCTCTGAACGGGGTTTCGATACCCCCATCTCCACCATTTTTTCCATCATAGAAAGTAAATTATTTGATCTCTATTGAATCAATGAATTGAATTAGTTGGTCCTTCTGTTCTTCGGTTAATTCTTGTATATTTTTATCTTCATAAGTTATCCCGATCCAAGCCCATTTCTCTCTTTTACTGATAGCAAAACCACCAAATATTTCTCCTAGATTCCCATCTAAATAATATGAAGTTAATTTAGTTTTATCGTTTTCATAGAAAGTTTTTGTAGTACATGAATTGTCCGGATCAGGCCCGTCGCCACAATAAGGTCCGCGACCAGCATCGTTAATACTTATTGTGAATCCATCGCCTGTTATATTAAGATACTCGGGATTTGTCGTTGTATCACATTCCCAATTCTCATATATTTTAGTTTCAATTCCAAGAAGATCGAGATTACATGCCTTTGTTGGTAAAGTTTCAGTTTCAGTAACGTCATCTGTGTCCGATTCGTTAGTAGTTGTATCATTTTCATCTTCGGAAATATCATCCGTATCTTCGGCTACATCCTGTTTATCGGACGAAGATTCTGTAGTGTCATTTTTTGAATCTGTGATTAACCAGTATATACCTGCACCAATACCTGTAAAGACCAGTGCAGTCAATAAAAATACTATCACGAGTAAACCACGTTTTGATTTTTTTGCATTTTGTGGTTTAACATCAGAATTGCTGTTTGTTATAACTTCAGGTGTCGACATATTAAATTTATTAATAAATTAACCTAGTGTCAGTATAACAAAATCAGAGAAGGAAAGTGTCACGTTGTGTAGCTTAAAGTTCCAACATTGTACACTATGCTCCGTCATTCTTTCAGTAGATTTATTTACTGTTTATAGTTATTATAATAACTATATCATTTATTAATAGTTAACAATGCTTGGTGATACTGAAAAGCCTGCCTCAAATGACAACTATCCACTTGATAATGGGATAGTAGAAAAGATGAATAGGGGAATACAAATAGGTAATAATCCATTAAAAAAGAATGTATTAGGGGAAGAAATGATGAATATGAATGTAATTGGGTTTTTTTGTGATACTCTTAAAAGAGCTGTCCCGGTTAACTATGGCATTCAAATGAAGCTTGATGATATGAAAACTCCAGTATTAACTATTTCGAGAAAGCAGGAAGAAGAAATGCTCAATGAAGCATTTGGCTCCACGAATTTTACTAAGTCATTTCAAGTTGCAGTAGATGCGATAATGGAACATGAAGGAGCTTATCAAATAGATCAATTAGTAATAGATAAAATTAGAAAAGGCGGTACTTTAGATGATGCAGAGTCTGAAAAAGAAGACCTTTGGGCCACGGCAATGGAAGAAATTGATAGTAGGATTGGAAGGATAGAATATGAGAAAGGCCAGACCGTAGATAATCAGAAAGAAAAACCACCGATGTCAAATCAGACTGTAATTGAAAGATGGAATCGTGCCATGATAGATTTACCAGAAAATCAAACATTCAGAAATTCTTTCACTGGACATGGCAGATATTTCACAGGGTATTTAGATAAAATTGATAAAAATTCAGGAGAAAAGTTTACAAAAGAAGAGAGGTTAAACTCAATAATGAGTTATGTTGTATTGAGGATTATGAGTGGAGAATATTTAGAAGCTATAGGGGCGCTTGCTGCATATGAGCTTGTTGATCACCATTCAGATATATATAAGAAGATTAATGACAAATTTGATGCAATACCTGGACTAGAATCTGTAATGGAGGCAGCATATAAAAAACAGCAAGTAGCTATTGAATACTTGGAAGGACAATTAGGAAATAATGCTTTTTCAAGACTTGTAAATCATGTAATAAGTCAAGCTGATCCAAAAACTAATGCTTCTCATATGAAAATGGTGAGAAAAATGCTCCAATCTGATATAGATAATAGACGTAATTAGTTTGTTAACGCCAAGATTTTTCCAACCGTCCACAACCCATCGGGGTTGTACATTATGTCTCATCAATTCTATTGATTTAATAATATATTCTGGACGCTTAATTCTCATTAAAAATGCGACAAAATTGCTAGAATGTAGTTACTAGATTACATATTAAGCAATAAGGTCGCACATGAAGACTATAGCACAAATCGAGCT
>Ga0209416_1002301_pt1 | contig 10747 bp, 10 predicted proteins | sample RifGroF1_FD_184001 | JGI IMG/M metagenome (GOLD analysis project Ga0209416, IMG submission 184001) | Groundwater microbial communities from Rifle, Colorado, USA - Groundwater F1 (SPAdes) (version 2) | ecosystem: Environmental > Aquatic > Deep subsurface > Groundwater | place: Rifle, Colorado...
CCGCAAGACACGCCGGATCAGCAGGAATTGGACGCTATCCGCAAGCGGGTCGAGGAGCGCATCCAGCAAGAGGCCGCTGCCACACCAGGCGAGGAGAAAAAGGGCGGCGGTGGCGGCGAGATCACGTCCAGGTTCATACGCGATTGCCTGCGGATGAACGAGCTGGGGGATGGTCTCCTCTTCCGCGAGCTGCACCGCGGCAAATTTGTCTACAACGTGTCGATGGGGATGTGGATGGTTTGGGCCGGCCACCACTGGGAAATCGATATGATGGGTCAGTGCAAGGCGGCCGTCGAGAACGTGGTGGCCAAATACATAGAAGAGGCGGTGCGGGTCTCGGCCGAGCTCAAGGATGTTGAGGAAGGCAGCACGGCGCATGCCCAGCTGAAGGATCTGCGCGACGATCTCAACAAGCGGATCTGGGCCCTGCGATCGCGGCGCCGGCGCGATAGTTGTCTGGATCAGGCCAGTTCTTGTGAGGACGGCCTGGTCGTCAAGGGGAATGAATTCGATCAGAACCAATGGTTGCTGGCCTGCTCGAACTGCGTCATCGACCTGCGCACCGGCAAGGCGCGCGATGGCCGGCCGGAAGATTACCTGCTGAAGGCCTCCACGGTCGAATGGAAAGGAATCGATGCGCCCTGCGATCGGTGGGTGAACTTTCTCCGGATGATCTTTATGGAAGATCATATCGGCCCGGACGAAGATCACCCGGTGACCGATTTCATCCAGCGGTTGATGGGATACGCCATCCTGGGGTCCGACATGCTGCACATCTTTCCGGTGTGGACCGGAAAGGGCCGCAACGGCAAGGGCACGATCGTCAAGGTGATGCGCCACATCATGGGCCCGCTGTCTGAATCGCTTCGCCCGGAAATGCTCCTGGACCAGGGACGCAACGCCAGCGCCGGCGGTCCGACGCCCCACATCATCGCGCTGCGCGGCCTGCGCATGGCCTTTGCCAGCGAGACCAACGAGGGCTGCAAGATTTCCGCGGCGGAGGTCAAGCGCCTGACCGGCGGCGACCCATTGAGCGGCCGCAGCCCGCACGATAAGTTCGACATATCGTTCGACCCCACCCACACGCTGTTTTTGCTGACCAACTATCTGCCCCATGCACCGGCCGATGATTTCGCCTTCTGGGAGCGCTGCCTGGTGGTGCATTTCCCATTGTCGTTCGTCGACCGCGAGCCGGCCAAGGAGCATGAGCGCCGGGCAGACATTGGGTTGATTAAGAAGTTGATCGAGCAGGATGCCGGGATCCTGGCCTGGCTGGTCAAGGGGTGTCTGATTTGGCAGAAGCACGGCCTGCAGCCGCCCCCCAAGGTCGTGGCCGAGGTCAAGGATTACCAGCAGGCGGAAGATAACGTAGGCGCCTTCGTCGACTATGCCTGCTACCTCGATGAGAAGGCCTGGGTGGGGGCCAGCCAGTTGTACCAGGCCTTCGAGGAGTGGTGGAAAAAGTTCGTTTCGCGCAATCCAATATTGCAGAAGAAGTTCGGGACCTTGATGCGCAAACGGTTCAAGGCTGAGAAGGTCGGCGGGGTGTACCGCTATTATGGGATCGGCCTGCTGGAGCAGGACCATTTGGACGATTCATGACAACGGTCCTGATGGTTTTTGGCGATCATCCTGTCAAATAAGTGTCTGGATTTTCTTGAAAAGTACAGCACAAGCGGAGCCATACAGGACCATAGGACCATTTTGGAACTAATTTTTCAAAAACTTTTCCAAAGCCAAGTGTTTTATTTTTTCCTTCTTTTACGGTCCTATGGTCCTAAAAAGAAAAAATAATAAAAGATATAAAGAGCTTACAAAGCAGGACCGTTAAAAAAGACGGTCCTGTAACGGTCTCGATGGTCCTGGCAGGACAATTCCCCAGGATGCCGGCGATGAGGTGAGTGGATGAACGTGCTCGAACTGGCTCAGCGACATGTGGCGTTGAAGAGAACCTCCGCGACCAAGGGGGGCGAGTACACCGGCGCCTGCCCGGGGTGCGGTGATGCCGGCCATGACAGCCGATCAGGACCCCCGGACCGTTTCCATGTTTGGCCGGAGGACAGAGGGGGGGCAGGCGGGTACTGGTGTCGGCGGTGCGGCAAGGCCGGCGACAGCATCCAGTACCTGATGGACTTCGAGGGCAAAACCTACCCGGAGGCCTGCGCCGCCCTGGGGATCTCCGCGGACGATAAGGCGCTGGCGCCGCGGACGGCCCGCGTGCGACCGGCGGCTTCCGGCGGATTTACCCCTAAACCCCATTCCGCGCCCGCCGAGCTGTGGCGCGAGAAGGCCGAAAAGCTGGTGGCCGCGGCGCATGAGGCTTTGCTGTCGCCGGAGGCCTCCGGCCAGGCGGCTGCGGCGCTCAAATGGCTGGCGGCCCGCGGCATCGATACCGCGGCGATCGAGAGGTTCCGGGTGGGCTGGATCGAGCAGAACGTGTTCCGTCCGCGGGAAGCCTGGGGGCTGGAAACCGTGCTGAAAGACGATGGGGTGACGCCCAAAAAGCTGTTTATCCCCCGCGGGATCCTGATTCCGTCGCTTGCCGCCGATGGCAGTGTGTTCCACCTGCAGGTGAGGCGTCTGAAAGCCGACATCGATGCGGCCCAAGGGCAGAAGAAATACTACATCGTCCCCGGATCCCAGCCGCAGCCCATGGTGGCGGGAGATGAGCAAAAGGCGTTTGTAGTGGTGGAGACCAAGCTGGATGCGGCCCTGGTGGCCCATGTAGCTGGCGATCTGGTCTCCGCGGTGGCCATGGTTTCTTCCAGCAACAAGCCGGACGAGGGCTGCCACCGGATGTTGTCGGCGGCAGCCTGCATCCTGGTGGCCCTGGACTTCGATAGTGCCGGCAAGGCCGGGTGGGATTTCTGGAAACAGACCTACCAGACGGCTGAGCGCTGGCCCGTGCCGGATGGCAAGGACCCCGGGGAGGCCTTCGAGATGGGCGTCGACCTGCGCGCCTGGATCCTGGCCGGACTGCCACCGGCCTGGCACGTGGGGCCGGCCGCCATGACCCCACGCGGTCACCGTCCGGCACAGGAAGAGTCCCAAAACCCGGCGCCTGACGGAGTCCCGCAGGAGACTATCAACGAGCAGCCGACGGAGCTCCGGCCTGAATCCGCGCCGGTCGATAGCGGCATCAACACCCAGGAGCCCGCCACGGCTGACCCCGGCGGTGCCGTGCGGCCTGCGTCGCCATCGGTGCGCGAACTGGGCGCCATCCTGGCCCGTTACCCGGTACGGGTGCGGGCGACGGCGCAGCGCACCACCTTGCTTCCAGGCCGCGGCTTCCGCAACGACGAGATTCTCGGGCGTGCCAGCAGGCTGGTTTTCTTCGATGCGGCCTGCTGGCGGTACCTGCACGATCATCCGGAAGATGTCATCGATGGCAAGAATTTTTCACAAATCGGAGGGTAAGAATATGGGGCAAAACAGCACATTTAAGTTTAGGGCAGAATGCTTCACGAATTTGATTTCGCTCTTCAAGGTCATGGTGGTTATGCACCCAGAATGCACAATCCAGAAGGTTTCAATCAAAAAAATAGACAATTTGCCGGATGTCGAAGTTGAGATGGATGTCCTGGAGTGTAATTTCGGAAAATTACGGGCATGCATGGAAAGGGCCCCAGACGGTCATGTGATGTCTGAAACCCTGGATTACGCTGACAGATACACCGGCCGCAGGCTCGGACGTCTCAAATTATGTCGTTAACCGCATAAGATTGCATCGAAAATGGATAAGCCCGAAATAGACAAGCTGCTCGAAGCCGCCGGAGAAGTAGACCGGGATGCGCTAAACGAGCTGTATACCGGCTGGTGCGAAAAATTCGAGGCTTACCGGTCGGCCAAATCAAAGGCCAGCCTGGCCGAGTGGCAGGCTGCCGAAAAGGCGCTGAGGGCCAAGGCTGACGAGCTGACCGCAAAATACTTCGACGCCCCCGGCACCAGGGTGCTGGCCGATCGCGTGGAGGCCTGGAAGTTTTTGCAGGCCGAGGGCTACAAGGTCGGGCGGCAAACGGTCTACAACGCCGCCCGGGACGGCAAGCTGATCGTTGCGGCCGACGGCACGATCACCGAATCGGACGCCTTGGCCTATGCCGCCAAAAATCTAAAGAAGATCGCCGGCAAGAATGGCAAGGCCGACAAGGTGGCCGACGAGCGCGCGGCGGAGGAGCTGGCCCTGATCCGCTCCAAACGGGCCCGCATGGATTTTGAGTACGACCGGGAGCGGGGCAAGTACTTGCTCAAGACCGACGTGCGCGCCGAAATCGCCATCAAGCTGGCGGCCCTGGAGGGTGGCTTCAAGCATATGCTGCGCACCTACGCCGCGGACTGGATCCACCGCGTGGGCGGCGATGCCGGCAAGGTGCAGTTGTTTCTGGATTTGGCCTACACCGAGTGCGATCACCTGTTTAACGAGTTCGGACACATGGATGGCATCGGCGTGATTGTGGTCAAGTCCGGCGGCGAAGAACCGCCGGCCATCGACGAAGAGCTGGAGGGCGGCATCTTCGCCCTGGACGCACCGGAGCAACCCAAGGAGGCCGACGATGGCATCCATGGCGACGCATAAGCAGCTTTTGGCTGTGGCTACCTGCGAAGGGTTGATGGAGATGCTCTGGGCCCAGCGCCATGCCGGGCAGGCGCACCACAAGACCGTGGCCGGCATCCGTCAGCGGATGAAGCGCGATGCGAAACAGGCCTACCAGGCAATCTACGCCGCCGGCCAGAAGCTTTCCTTCGACGAGTGGGAAGCCTTGAAGCAAAAGGCGTCGCGGCTGGAGGGGACGGTGTTTCCGGACGGCTTCATTCCCATGGACGCCGTGGGCATGATGGTGGAGCTGATCACCGAGCAGCTCACCTTCTGCCGCCCTGGGACGGGAAAGCACGCCGGCTTTGACCGCCTGCTTTCCCGCGCGCGCGAACTGGAGCGCTATTACGATCGCCACAGGGCCTATGACGATCCGGCCGGCATGGCCGCCGGCGAGGCACTGAGAAGGATTATGGCGGGATAAACCAACATAGGAGGATCAAGAGCATGAATACATCATCCAGCGAAGAGTTCCGCAATCTCTCCCTGACCCAGATCTGCCCCAACCACTGGAACACGCGCAAGCGCTTTTCAGGACAGAAGTTCGACGAACTGGTGGCCTCGGTGCGCGCAAAGGGCGTGCTGCAGCCGATCCTGGTGCGGCCGATCGCAGATGGCCCCAAGCTGGTCGACAACAAGGAGTGGCCCAACCACGGCGGCCTGGTCGAGTTCGAGATCGTGGCCGGTGAGCGCCGCTTCCGGGCCCGCTACCGGGTGGCCAGTGAAAACGGCGGACCAGGTGCCGCCACCATCCCGGCCATCGTTAAGCCGATGACCGACGATGAGGCCTTTGACGCCACCACCATCGAAAACGCCCAGCGCGAGGACCTGACGGAACTCGAGGAAGCCAATAACTTCCAGCTCTACCTGAAGCGCAAGGGGCCGGAGGCCGTCGAGGAGCTGGCCACGCGCACCGGCATCCATCCGGCTTATATCCGGCGCCGGGTGCGCGTGCTGGCCCTGCCCAAAAAGGTGCTCGAGGCCTGGGACGGCGGCAAACTCAAATACGGGCATCTGGAGCAGCTGTGCCGCCTCAAAGGGGCCCAGGAGGTTAACGAGTGGGTAAAGAAGATCGAGGGTGATTCGTGGCGCGGGCCGCTGTCCGTGCGCGAGCTCAAGGATCGGATCGATAATGCCTCTCCGGCCATGACGGGCGCATTCTTCGATCTGGAAAAAGAAGGGTGCCTGCGCTGCCCCCATAATTCCGACGTGCAGCAAAAGCTGTTCGCCATCGATCTGAGCGACAAGTCCCGCTGCGACAGTCCCAAGTGCTTTAAGCAGCACCAGAACAACTGGCTGCTGGCTAACTGGGACAAATCATCCTTGCGCAAGAAATACCGCACCAACGGTTTTTCGTTCGAAGAGACGTTTTCGTATCAAACGCACAGCACGTTCAATAGTGCCCGGGAGGTGTTCGGCCAGTGCAAAAAGTGCGAACGCTTCGTGACGGTGATCCATTTGTCCGGCGATGTGCGCTTCGAGCGGGCCTGCCTGGATGCGGCCTGCAAACAGAAGCTGGAAAAAGAGCGGGCCAGGCTGGAACGCAGCACGGTCGTCAATCCATCTGGAGAGGACGGCGGGGCCGGAGCGGATACCCAAAGCGTCCAGCCCCCGCGGGTGGCCTGGCACGGAGAGCATTTCAGGGAGATCTTCTACCAGCAAAAGATCCGTGAACGGACCGAGGGCCTGCCCTGGAAAGACCCGAAGATGCTGCGCATGCTGCTTTTTGGGCTGCTGTGCCATGCGCGTGAAACGCTCGAAACCTGGTTTGCCGGCCGTCACGGCCTGACCGATGTGATCAGCGGAAAACGCGCGGAAGAAGAAGGCTATTTCAGGCTCGATTATAAAGAGGCCCTGGCCCGCATCATCCGGATGGATATCAACGAAATCTGGGAAGATCTGGGCGATGCCATTGTCGAGCTGGTGCTTTCAAAATCGCATCTCACCTGCGACATGCGCCGCACGATCGGCGACATGCTGGGCGTCGATCTTTTATCCGAGTGGCGGATCAGCGCTGACTATCTGGACAAGAAAACCACTGCGGAAATGATCGGCTTTGGCATGCTTTCGGGCATCTTCGACGATCCGGCGGCCCAGGCTTTCTTGAAAGACACCCTGGGGCGCAAGAGTTTTCATGCCTGCAAAAAGGGGGAGCTGGTGCGCGTATTCCTGGAAAGCGGCGCGGAGCTGGCCGGCAAGGTGCCGGAGGAGATCCTGGCCGGAGGTGCCGCATGAAAAACAGGCTGATCGACCTGAACGACCACATGTTCGCCCAGATGGAGCGGTTGTCGAACGAAGAACTCAAGGGCGATGCCCTGCGCGAAGAGATCATGCGCTCCAAGGCCGTCACCACCCTGGCGTCCCAGATCGTTGCCAATGCGCGGCTGGCCCTGGACGCCCAGGTGGCTGTCAGAGAAGGGATGATCAAAAGTCCGGCCAAGATGTTGGGGGTGGAAGGGTACAATGAAAAAGAAGATTAAATACACCCCCGGGCAGCTCGATTTTTTGCGCGACGGATATCTGACCATGAACGTCCGCGAGCTTGCGCGGGCCTTCAATCGGCGCTTTGGCAAACGCAAGCAGGTGTCGGCCATTCTGGCCACCCTGAAAAACCACAGGATCCGCTGCGGCCGGGCGCCCAAGGATCGCCTGATTTCCAGGCTCAGGCTATTCACCGAACAGCAAGCCCGGTTCATCCGCGAGAACTACGCCGGGCGCAGCGCGGCCGAGCTGGCCGCCCTGTTCAATGCCCGCTTCAAGACCGCCGTCAGCGTACAGCAGATAAAGACCTTTGTGAAAAATCGCGGCATCGTCTCCGGCCGCAGCGGACACTTTCCCCGAGGGCACAAGCCCTGGAACGCCGGAACGAAGGGCCAGGGCCTGACCGGCGCCAACGAGCACAGTTTCAAGAAGGGCAACACGCCGGCCAACCGCAAGCCGCTCGGATCCGAGCGCATCTGTCCGAAAGACGGATTTGTGTTGATCAAGATCGCGGAGAGAAATCCCTACACCGGATTTGCGACGCGCTATAAACACAAGCACGTGCACGTTTGGGAGCAGCTCCACGGGCCGGTGCCAAAAGGGATGGTGGTGGCCTTCCGGGACGGTGACAAGACCAACATCGTGCCGGAGAACCTCATGCTGGTATCGCGTGCCGAGCTGCTGCGGCTTAACAAACACGGCTACAAGCAGACACCGGAAGAGATCAAGGCCAGCCTGCTGGCGCTGGCCAGGCTGGAAGTCAAGACGTACGAGGCGGTCAGAAAGTCAAAGGAGCTATCGAAGCATGGATTACTATAGAGCAAGGCGCTTTGAAGCCTGGGTTGGTTTTTGCTGTTTGGGAGGCCTTCTGGTTTGTTTCGTTATAGAGTTGGTGACGAAACTTTTTTGATGAGAACCTCGGGAGGGATAGGGATTTCGAGCGTGTCTAAAAAAACGAACACAGAGCTTCTTCGAGAAAAAGTTTATGCAAGGCTTGGCATAGATCCGCTCCCGGAACAAGTTTCCCCGGACAGGTGGCGGGCCACTGAGTGGTGCCATGAATTTGAGCGCTTATGCAGAAACCGCATGTTTATGGGTGGCCTTAGATACGGCCGCTTGGGTGCCCCTGGAAAGCCTCAGTTTGATCGCTGTAAAGACATAAAACGGCGCGTATCATTATACGAAAATAGCGGAAATCTCGAATACTTGGTGGATGCCGCGAATCTTTGCCAGTGCGAGTTTGTTGAAGGCGATCACCCCGATAAACACTTTGCCGCCGAGGATGACGGCGAACATACCGAAAGGAAAAAAGCATGAAGATTATCGAACAGTCCTATGAGATTTTGAGTGTACCAGAGGGCCTTCTGCAAACATTAGAGCGCGCTGGCCGTACCTGCTACAAGTCGGAGGATAAGATAACTTCTGATTCCGCCGAAAAGTTCGTCAAAATGTTGATCGCCAGGGGGCACCACGCGATGATTGAGTTCGGATCGATCATCGTGAAATTTATCACCAATCGCGGTGTAACTCATGAGCTGGTCAGGCACCGGCTTTGCTCGTTCGCGCAGGAGAGCACTAGATACGTCAATTATGGCGGGTCTGAAATTCAGTTCATCAAGCCGGTATGGTTCGAGGCGGCTGAAGACATGTGGTGCAAAATGCGTTGGCATGAAGCAATGGAGGCCGCTGAATCCTATTACAACGCGCTGGTAAGAAACGGCTGGCGCCCTGAACAGGCTCGTGAAGTGCTGCCTAATTCCCTGAAGACCGAGATCGTGGTCCAGGCCAACATCAGAGAATGGCGCCATATCCTAAAGCTGCGCTCCGCTCCAACAGCACACCCGCAGATGCGCGCTCTAATGGACCCTCTCTTGGCCGAGCTCCGCCGCAAGCTGCCCGTTGTCTTTGATGATATTTTATAGGGCCCGTAACGAATTTGAGGAAGAGCCTGGCGACGGCAGAGAGTAGGGTTAGAAATTGAATAGAAGGGAGGTCCGAGTGGAATTTAAGATGCTAATGGAGCCGCACACACCATCAAAACCTGGACGTCCATGCGACGAATGCGTTTTAGCTCATGGCTGGATGTGCCTGGATAGAAGCTATTGTCAGTTTAAGGTCACTGGCAAAACATGGAAGAAGGCCGAAGCGGACAACAGCCAGGGACCGCAATGACTTTTAAAAGGCGATAGGGGGGATCGAACCTATGGCATATGCAGAGAATACAAGCGTGCCGGTAGATAGATCGAAGGCCGAGATCGAGCGCATCCTGCAAAAATACGGAGCAGATCAGTTCATTTCTGGCTGGGACCAAAACCGGGCAATGATCGGATTCAGGATGCTCGGCCGCCAGATCAGGTTCATTGTCGAGTTGCCGGACAGAAACGCCAAGGAATTTCAATTCACGCCTGGGCGCAGGAATAAGCGCGACGAATCAAAGGCTTTTGCGGCCTGGGAGCAAGCATGCCGGCAGAGATGGCGTGCCTTAGCTCTTGTGATCAAGGCTAAGCTGGAGGCTGTCGAAACTGGCATCACAGTTTTTGAGGACGAGTTTATGGCCCATATCGTTTTACCGGATGGCCAGACCGTTGGCGAATACATGCGGCCGCAGATCGCCGTGGCGTATGAAAAAGGCAGCATGCCGAAACTGCTGCCGTATGGCTCGTAATGACGAATCCCTACGAACCGTCAATCTGGTCTAAGCAATGAAAGAAGAATTATCCTGATGCTCCATCTGCCAACCCATATCCCCATCGATGCAGCCTGGCTGCCGCTTGCCATGCGCGATGAGGCCGTGGGGCGGCGGTACCGGGTACGGTTTTCGGCACCTGAGAAAAAGTCGCTGATCAAAAAGGCGTATGTGCGGCCGTCGGAGTGGTCCGAGCGGCATATCCACCTGCCGTCCGACGCTCCCATTCCCGGGCGCTGGCGCAACATCAACATGCCCCACGTGGCCGGGATACTGGATGCCTCGTTTCATCCCAGCGTGCGCGAGATCATGTGTTGCTGGGTGCCGCAAAGCGCCAAGACAGCCATGGCGCTGTGCGCGATCGGTTACGCCGAGGACCGTTATCCAGGCAACTTTCTGTGCATCTATCCGGATATCAAGACCTCCAAGGAGACCATCACCGACCGCCTGGTGCCCATGTTTAAGGAGTCGCCGCGGCTGCGCACGTACCTGACCGGCTATGAAGACGATGTCTCTTCGGCCCGCATCAAGTTGACCCATCGCAAGATTTACGTCGGCTGGGCATCATCGATCGCCAGCATGGCCGCAAAGTCTTTGCCGTACGCCATCCTGGACGAAGAGTGCAAGTACGAGTGGTCCAACAAGGAGACGACCCCGCCCAACCTGGTGCGCAAGCGTTTGCGGCGTTTTTTGCACATGAGTAAGTTGTGGCGCCTGACATCGCCGGCCATGGAGAGCGATCTTTTCTGGTCGGATTTTTGCGACGAGTGCGACGCTATCTACGACTACTTCGTGTGCTGCCCGGAGTGCGGCGCCTTCCAGGTAATGGAGTTCGGGGACAAAAAAAGCGTGCACGGTATCAAATGGGAGGGCGGAAAGCAGGTAGACCCGAAGGTGATCGAAAAAAACCACGAGCTTTCCTGGTACGTCTGCGCAAGGTGTCATGCCCACTGGGACGATGCCCTGCGGGATCGCGCCGCGCGTGCCGG
>Ga0209416_1002304_pt1 | contig 10740 bp, 11 predicted proteins | sample RifGroF1_FD_184001 | JGI IMG/M metagenome (GOLD analysis project Ga0209416, IMG submission 184001) | Groundwater microbial communities from Rifle, Colorado, USA - Groundwater F1 (SPAdes) (version 2) | ecosystem: Environmental > Aquatic > Deep subsurface > Groundwater | place: Rifle, Colorado...
GCACCATCCCGCCGTTACCGGCGACGGCCTGAGAAAACCTTTTCACCATCAGTTCGAGGTCGTCCTTCCGGCCGATCATGGTCGTCCTGTGGTTGAGACGGATCACACGGTCGTCCCCGCCGATCAGGAATTCTTCATCGCCGTCGAGGAAACGGTTCAGGTCGCACATGAGGCCGTGCGCGCTCTGGTAACGCTTCTCCGGTTCCTTCTCCATCAGTTTGAAAACGATCTTTTCGATGATCTGCGGTATCTTCCTGAGCTCGTTGGATAACGGCGCGGGAGCGGTCGCGATATGCTTGTGAAGGAGGGTCGGGATATCGTTGGCCTCGAACGGCAGTTCGCCAGCGAGAAGGCGGTAGAAAATGATCCCGAGCGAGTACAAGTCGCTCCGTTCGTCCACCTTCTGCTTGATCATCCCGCTCTGTTCGGGAGACATATAGCTGAATGTGCCGACGATTTCGCTGACGTCCTTGATCTCGCTGAAATCCTTGATCTGCGCGAGGCCGAAATCGATCAGTTTGACTTTATATTCGCCCGCGAGGTTTTTCTTTTTTTCGGGGATGCACATGATATTCCCGGGCTTGAGGTCGCGGTGAACAATGCCCCGGCTGTGAATATACTCGAGCGCTACGGCAAGCTGGCGGATAATCGAGACCGCGGGAATAATCCCGAAACCCTTGGAACTTTTCAGCTTGTCCTGAAGGCTTTCCCCTCGGATATGCTCCATGACAAGGAAATGGAATCCGTCCTGTTCGCCGACCTCGAAGACCTCGACGATGTTCTCATGACGGAGTTTGGAAATGGCGGTCGCCTCGGAATGGAAACGGATATAGTCTTCCGTCCGCCGGGAAGTAACATTCGACTTGAGTATCTTCGCGACAACCTTGCGGTCTTTTTTTTCCAGGTCGGCGGCAAGATAGACATAGCTCATTCCGCCTTCGCCGATCTGTTCGGAGAGACGGTACCGATTGAGGATTGTAATCCCGTCGAAATTCAAAACTTCCCCCGTAACGTAAGTTCGTCATATTGTATACGTTTATATGAAAAATGTCCATCTTATTTCGCTATCATCAGAACCGCGTCGTACACCATTTTTCCGGCGAAATAGATCAGGCCGATCCCGAGAATTCGGAGCGTCCAGATATACCCCTTGCTCGCGAGCAGTCCCCTGAAACGGTCGGCGAGGAAAATGACCGCGACCGCCGATCCCAAGTTGAACACGTAGAACGAAGCGAGGAAAAGTAACCCGTATACAACGCCCTTGTTCCACATATCGAGAAAGCCCTTTCCGCCTACTGTCATCCAGAAGATATAGACCGCCGGATTGAGCAGGTTCGCGATCCCGCCCTTCCGTAACGAGTAGGGCTTCGCGGACTGGGCGTTATCTTCGGGATTCCGCTTTTTCGGGAAAATGTTCCTGATCCCTAAATAGATAATAAACACCGCTCCGACAAATGAAATCACGATCAGGATGATCTCCGAGTAGCTCAACGTGCTCAGGATGAGGATCGACGCTGCGGCAATCGGGAAATCGCTGAAAACGGACGCGACCAGAAGGAGAATCCCCTCGCGGCGGTTATGTATGAGGGTTTGCGAGAACGCCATAGTCAGGACTGGGCCGGGCGTAATCCCGATCAGTATCCCGATGAGTATGATTTCGAGGATTTCCATTCCGGGTATCCTATTTTATAAAGCCGAGAGCTTCCGGCGGCTTCCCGATCACCGCCCTCGCGCCCGCTTCTTCCAGTTCCTTCGCGGTACGGAAACCCCATGCCGCGCCCAACGCGAAAAATCCCGCCGCGTTCGCCGTCCGCATATCGGTGTTCGTATCGCCGAGGTAAAGGATGCGCGCCGGTTCGACCGCGAGCTCCGCCGCCACCACGAGCGCCCCGCCCGGATCGGGCTTTACCGGTATCCTCGGCGGGTCGGCTCCGTACACGCTCTCGAACATCCAGTCCGGCAGGAGTTTCGCCACTACCAGCTTCGTGTACTTGTCGGGCTTGTTCGACAGCACCGCTTTTTTTATTCCCATCGCGGTCAGACTGTCGAGAAGCTCCGGAACACCCGGATACGGACGGGTCTTATTGTTCCACCGAACATCGTATTCCGCGCGCATTAATACCGTGCACTGTTCGATGATTTCCGGGGTGCGGGCTTTTTCGGGAAGCGCGCGCGGCACGAGGGTCTTCATCCCGTCGCCGACAAAATACTTATACTCGTCGCGGTTGTGTTCGGGGAAACCCATTTTCGAAAGCGCGGAGTTCATCGAATCCGCGAGATCGTCGAGAGTATCCAGCAATGTCCCGTCGAGGTCGAATATCACGGCATCGAAACGCATAGTTTATCCTATTTCCAGCCGAAGATCGCGCTGAGTTTATTCCATAACGGCGGGCCGATCAGGACCGCGCCGACTATCGCGGAAAGAAGCGCTCCCGCGAGCACCGCCCCCGCGTAGATATCCTTGACCTTCCCGGCTTCTTCATGGTACTCCGGGGAGACATGGTCTACCAGCGCCTCGATCCCCGTGTTCATCATTTCGAGGATAATCACGAAGAAAAACATGATGACGATCACGACCAGATCGCGGACGGGCAAATCCGCCCAGATCGACACTCCGACGGTCAGTATCCCGATCACGAACTGTACCCAGATATTTCTGTGATACCCGGAGAAACACCGGACTATCCCCCTGAACGCATAGACGAAGCTTTTCAGAAACGCCTTCATATTGCTTTTCCTTCGGTGCGGTATGTTTTGTCCTTCCAATTCCACCATTTGAGCAGTTCGGGATCATGGGAGTTTTCGGTCGCGAAATAGACGGCGCACCGGAAGACGTAGAGCACGCACCTGTCCTGCCGCGAATGCGTCATTTCGCAAAGCCGTTCGTACATTTCCATCGGGTCCTGTTCCCGGAGGCCGGAGACCTTACCGTACCCGAGGAGTTCGAGATCGCGGGCGAGTGATTTGCCTATTCCCGGAATGGAAAGCAATTCGCCCGGCTTGGCGTTTTTTGTCATAATCCCCCCGAAAAATTAATAAGATGAATTTTTTGGGAAAACCCGTATTTTATGTTATAATTGGAATATGGTTGCTTTTTTACAAGCGCCAATATTATAAATCAAAAAAACAATTATTGGAATAAATATCCCCTAAGGTACGCCGATGGAATACCTGCTCAACATCCCGATCGTACAATTCTTCGTGAACATCATCGACATCCTTGCTGTCGCGTACTTTATCTATTTCCTATACACGCTGTTCGAGGACACCAACTCGATCACGATCCTGAAAGGGTTCATCGTCATCATCGCGATCAGTATCGCCGCGAACCTTCTCGGCCTCACCACTCTCGCGTGGCTGTTCAAATACGTCATCACATACGGGGTCATCCTGATCGTGGTGCTCTTCCAGCCCGAGATCAGACGGCTATTGTCACGTGTGGGACGCAGCGGGATCGGCGCGATCCGGGGCGAGATCACCGAAGAGGCGTTATCCGAACTCACACGCGCTGTGCTCCTTCTCGCGGAAGACCGCACCGGGGCGCTTATCATCTTCGAGCGCAATGTCGGCCTGAAAGACCTGATCGAGAACTCGATCAAGCTGGATTCGTCTATCCAGGCGGAACTCCTGCTGTCCATTTTCTATAAGTCGAACATCCTGCACGACGGCGCGGTCATTGTCGAGGGCGACAAGATCATCGCCGCGCGTGTCATCATCCCCGGAGTGATCGTCGAAACGTTCAAGACGAAGAAACGGCTCGGCACACGTCACCGCGCGGGAGTCGCGATCACTGTCGATACCGACGCTATTTCGATCATCGTCTCCGAGGAGACCGGGAAGATTTCCCTCGCGCATAACGGCAAACTCGAATACGATATACCGCCCGAAAAATTCTCAAGGAGGATGAATGATATCCTCGCTCTTGACTAAACTGAAAAACTTCATCACCCACAACTGGCTCCAAAAATCCATTTCCGTCGTCGTCGCGGTCGGTATCTGGTACTATGTCAATTCCCTCGAGATCACCGAGCAGACCCTCAACCTGCCCATCGCGTTTATCAACGTCCCGCAAGACTATATGATCGTCTCCTCCTCGGAATCCATCACCGAGCTGTCGTTGAACGCCCGTAAGAACATCCTGAAGAACAACTCCATCCTCGTTGAGATCAAACCCTTCGTCGACCTGACGGACGCGCGGATCGGCGAATACGAGTACAAGATATCGCTCAATATCACCAACCCCGACCTGAAGAATCAGGTCAACCTGACGAAACAGTATGTCACGATCAAGATAGACCGTATCGAGAACAAGACTCTCCCCATCAAGCCCAAGATCATCGGACAGGTCTCCGAGGGATATGTCATGGAGAGCATCGTCCTTAATACGAACAACGCGGCCTTGACCGGCGCGGCGGAATCGCTCAAGGATATCGTCTATATCGAAACCGGGCCTATCGACATCACCGGGGTGACAAACGACATCGAGAGCGTGGTGAAACTTTCCACCCCGCAGAATATCGCGTCCATCCTGCCGTCCGAAGTCCTCGTGCAGATCCAGATTCAGGAGAAACGCGTCACACGCGAGGAAGTCTTCCCGGTGAAACTCATCAATCTCCCGCCGGGCTATTACTCGTCACAGCCCCTGCAGGTCTTCCTGATCCTGAACATTCCGGGCAGCCTTTTGCCGACCTACAAGGAGAAGATCGTAGTGACCGCCGACTGTTCCGGTGTCAGCGCGGAAGGCTCGTACAACCTGCCTATCGTCATCGACGCGCCGAAGGCGATCCAGATCGTCAATAAGGTGAAATACCTGAGCATCCCTCTGCAATTCACACACACCAATCAATAACCCGCCCCGGCGGCAAGTTGACATTTTTCCTTTCAGGCGTTATATTTATGCCATTGGTAAACCCGGCGGAATATCCCATCGATTTACCGTGATTTGGAGGTCGCACCTATGCGCGCGGTTGTTCTCATCTCCGGCGGACTGGATTCGATGCTCGCGGTCAAGCTGACCGAAGAGCTGGGTATCGAGCCCGTCCCCGTCAATTTCGACATGGGCTTCAGCCAAGCGAAGCACCGTCAGAAGGTCCCCCCCAAGAAGCCCCATCCGGCGGGGACTCAGATTCTCCGCGAGCGCGGTTACGATGTCCATACGATCGATGTCGCGGAGGAGTATTTCTATAACGTCCTTCTGCACCCCCGTCACGGCTACGGCAGTCAGGTCAACCCGTGTATCGACTGCAAGATTTACTTCCAGAAGAAGGCGTGGGAGTACGGACAAACTATCGGCGCGGAGTTTATCGTCACCGGGGAAGTGCTGAACCAGCGCCCGATGAGCCAGCGGAGGAACATCCTCTTCGTGATCGAGAAAGAAGCCGGGCTCGAGGGAATGGTCGTCCGCCCGTTATCGGGAAGGATTCTTCCCGCTACTATTCCCGAGAAGAAGGGCTGGATCGAACGGAGCAGGATGTTCGATATCGAGGGGCGCGGACGGCTCCGTCAGATGGAGCTCGCGAAAAACTACGGCTTTGCCGAATTCGAAACCCCGGCGGGCGGATGTCTCCTGACCGAGGAACATATCGCCCACCGTTTCTTCGACCGTTTCCGCGCCGAGGGAAAGGACAATCCCGACTTCAAGGAATACCAGCTCCTCAAGGTCGGGCACCATTTCCGCTTCTCGCCGTCCTGTACGATGGTCACCGGGCGGAACTTTTATGAAAACAAGTACATCGCCGAATACGCGCCCCTTATCCGTAAGGACGCGCTCTTGTTGGACACTCAGGATATCCCCGGGCCGTTGTCGATCCTGATGGGGCCGGACTGCGGGGAGCATCTCGAAATCGCGCTGCGGATCACCGCGCGCTACACCGACCTCAAAGGTAACGCCATGGTAAAGATACTCGACAAACAGGGCAATCCGCTCTCGGAACGTGTTTCCGAGGGGATCGAGGAGTGGGAGTACGCGAAGTACCGCGTCCTCTTAGACACTGCGAAGAAACGATGAATACGGACAAGATAGACCGGGTCGAAGCGTTCCTCGAGAAGCACAAGGGCAATATCGAGCATTGCGTGATGTGCCCGAGGGCGTGCGGGGTAAACCGTGAGATCGAGCACGGCGAATGCCGCGAGGGCTGGACGCCGCGCATCTCGAGCGCGAACCTGCATCACGGGGAAGAGCCGCCGGTCTCCGGCACACGCGGGAGCGGCACGATCTTCTTCACCGGATGCAATCTCCATTGCATGTTCTGCCAGAACTTCCCGATCAGCCAGCTCCACCAGGCGACACGCACTCTCGACACCGACACCCTCGCCGATACGATGCTCTCCCTCCAAAACAAGGGCGCCCACAACATCAACCTCGTCACCCCGTCGCATTACGTCTACCAGACGGTCATGGCGATCGGGGCGGCGCTGAAGAAAGGCCTCGCCATTCCGATAGTCTACAATACCTCCGGCTACGACAGCCTCCCGGTCATCCGTGATCTCGGCGGGATTGTCGACGTGTACCTGCCCGATATGAAGTACGCGTTCGACGATATCGCCGGAGAGTACTCGGGCGCGTCGAACTATCCCGCTGTCAACAGAAAGGCGCTCCTCGAGATGTACGCCCAGACCGGCGCGGAGCTTTCGCTCGACGGAGACGGGATCGCACAGAAGGGCCTCATTGTCCGCCACCTCGTCCTGCCCGGCAATATCGTGAACTCGATAGCGGTGCTGAAGTGGATCGCCGAGAACCTTTCGCCGAAAATTCATCTCGCGCTGATGTCGCAGTACTTCCCGGCGGATCGTGCCGCGGGGCATCCGGTGATCGGCAGACGGCTTGTGCACGAGGAGTACGACGAAGTGGTCGAGTATGCCGATTCGCTCGGTTTCGAGAACGGGTGGTTTCAGGAGCTGGACGCGCACGGCGGGTGCTGACCCCGCGAGGAACGCGGGGCGCTCGTGCTTCGACTTCACTCGTGCTTCGACTTCACTCATGCTTCGACAGGCTCATGCTTCGACAGGCTCAGCATGACAAATACTTCCCGCGAAGTCCACGCTTCCTCGTCATCCTGAGCACTTGTCCCGCCCTTCCTCGGCGGGATGCCGAAGGATGAGCCCTTGTCCCGTCTTCTTCCGACGGGATGCCGAAGGATGACAGACGTCTGAACGGCATAATAAAATCCGGCGTGACAAAAAAACGGTTCCGGTGTAAGATATATCCTGTGACGAACGACGGGAGACAACTATGAAACGGATCGGGATTGCGCTCGGCGGCGGGGGCGCGAAGGGGTTTTGCCATATCGAGTTCCTCCGCGCGATCGAAGAACTGGGCTACCGGCCGTCGATCATCTCCGGCACCAGTATCGGCGCGGTGATCGGCGGGATGTACGCGTCCGGCATGTCGCCGTCGGATATCCAGACCGTGATCTCCGAACTCAAGCTCCTCGATATCGGGAAAATGGTGGATATTTCCATCTTCGGGATGTCGGGATTTGTCAAGGGTAAGGCGCTCGAGGAGTTCTTCAACAACACGATGCCCGTGAACGATTTCGCGAAGCTCAGAATACCGCTCAAGATAGTCGCGACCGACTTCTGGAAGCGCGACGAGCACGTGTTTGACAAGGGCAGTCTCGTCACCGCGATGCGCGCGAGTATGTCGCTCCCGGGCATCTTCGAGCCGGTTCAGAGCGGCGGACGTGTCCTGGTCGACGGCGGCTGTGTCAACCCGTTACCCTACGATATTATCCGCGGCCAGTGCGACGTCCTTGTCGCGGTCGACGTCTCCGGCACGAAAGTCCCGTCCGACCCGAACACCTCGCCCAATATCTTCGAGAGCATCTTTACCACCTTCCAGATCATGCAGGCGTCGATCGTGCAGGGGATGATGGAGAAGCTCCAGCCCGACCTTTATGTCAAGCCCGAGCTGAAGAACGTGCGGATGCTCGAGTTTTATAAGTACGAAGAGATCAAGAAGGGCGTCGACGGCGATATCCGAAAGTTCAAGGACGACCTCCAAAAACTGATGAAGCCCGTCTTCGGGATATTCTAAGGAAACCTCGATACATCCTTCGGACACTCGGTTTCCGGGATTCGTCCATCTCGATACGACACCTCCGGCGTCTAATCGATATCCGGATATCTGCGGAAGTTGCTTCCTCCCCTTCCGCGACTTGCACGACGCGAGCCTGCATTCTGCTTCGCAGACATGGAGTCCCGCTATGACAGGATTTAAAGAGCGGAATTTGCCTTTTCTTCTCTTTCTCCCGTGCGCTTTGAAGCGCATGTTCGGGATATTCTAAGCGGTGCCTCGTCTCCCCCTCACAAGTTCGGGATCAAGCCGCTCGGCTACCGGGTTCTAATACATACTGTCAGATGATTACAGCAGCTGAATCAAGATTATATAATAAAATATCCCCCCTAGATAGGATTGGGGGGATAATGGATTACTTAGATTTTGGTTTTGCCCAAAAACGGAAGGCTTTCAAGCCACATTGACTTGCATAGAGTCTTTTTCCGTTTTTGAGAGTTATATATGAAGTATAGACTAAGATATTTTCATCGTCTTTATTCATATTAACCTCCTTGAGAAATATTTTTCTCAAGACCCCTTGACAAAGAAGGAGTGTACATTAAAATATAGTGTCACGATTTCTGTCAAGTAATCCTGATTCTACCGCTTTAAGGTTGCAGCCTTAAAGCGGTATTTTTATCTCACCTATCTTGAGATTTCATTTCTATCCTCGTTTTAAATTAAATATAAAAACTCTTACAAATATTATAATGGATCAGTAAATCAAAAACAAGTCTAATTTTAAAAATATTAATTAATAGTATCTTTATTTCTTTCAATCTCCTGAATAATGTCAATAATTTGAGGGTATTTTTTATCATTATTAAATCTAACCCTATAAGTATGACCTACTTTTAAACATATATCTGAATATGCAAAATCAATACAGGTATAGAATTCACTATCATCTGATAATACCTCATATCTATATCTATTTGTTTTACTCTTGTTCAAAAATTCCTCTTCCAGTATCCTTATTACTAATTCTTGTCCTTTCATTTCAACAGAATTAAGCTTTGTAAAACTATCCTTAAAAGATTTGCGTCTTACTTTTTTAAATGTAATGATTTCATTACCAACTAGTTTTCTCGCTTCTTTTGCCATTCTATCAGCAGCTTTATTATCTTCATTATCTTTGTGTCCTTTCACCCATTTAATTTCAACTTTCCTTCTTTTCTCTTTATAAACTTTATCAATTATTTTAATTAATCTTTCCCATTGTTCTGCATTTTGAATAGGTTTTTTATCCCGATTGCGCCAATGGTTAACACTCCAATTGAATATTGCATTTTTTACATTTTGTGTAACATATTGAGAATCAGTCCATACAGTAAGTTTTTCAAATTGCTCAACTTCCATTTTTAATACTTCCTCTAAAGCCTTTATCACCGCTTCTAATTCCATCTGAGGAGGTGTTATTCCTTTGATACCCATCTGAATTGGATGATCTAGTATTTTTTCTTCAAGTTTATCATTATTCCATTCAATCCATTTGAATCTTATTCCATACCCCCCACATCTAGGATGATATTTGCATGATCCATCAGTATAAATATTCATATCACTTTCTATAAAATCGGTTCTTTCGCACTTTAAGTGGGTAAGTAAGCTGAATTGATTTTAGAGAAATCCATCTTACCCGTCAATAAATACGCTATGATTTTGAAATTTTTCTGCGACGAATAGCCTCTCGCCCGAGCTTTCGCGGCCTGCAACAACGAAGCAATCCCCTCTAAAATCCCGTTGTTAATTCTACTCTTGATCCAGTTTATCACCCCGTCCCAATGCCGCTTGATGGTCGCGGCGGCCTCTTTGATCGCGTCAATCCTGCTGTGGGTCGCCAGATAATACCACTTCTTCAATCCGCTCTCGAACGCCTCGTTTGTACCCGCCGTGTAGAGTTCCCGAAACAGTTCTTTTATCTGAAACGCCTTCAACGTCTTTTTCCCGCATTCGGCAAATCTGATCTTCGAGAGCCTGTCTAAATCAGACTGCGTCAGGTTTTCGCTGTTCTTCAGAAAAACATATTTCATCCCCTTCAGGTTCGGGTCCGTCTTCACCTCCAGCCTCCTGACCCTGTCCACCGCATCGTTCAGAGTTTTCAACACATGAAACCGGTCGAATGTTACTTCCGCCTCCGGCAGGTTCTCTCGCACTCCCTTGATAAACGCCGGCGACATGTCGCAACTGACCTGCCTGACATTCTCCGCCTTACCGTTCTGCTGTTCCAGTATGGAGATAAACTCTTCCACCGTTTCGCTTCCCTTGCCGTCGGCGATAAACAATGTCCTCCTGCGGATCAAATCCACGAACAGCGTGATGTAATCGTGGTTCTTCTTCTGCGACGTTTCGTCGATCCCCACCGCCGTGACATCGCTGTAATCGCTCTGCTTGAGATACGACAGGACATAACGTTCGAGCATCTTCCATATTTTATCGTCAGACGCCCTGGTGATTTTCGACACCTTGAATACCGGCATCCCTATGCACAACTGTAATAGCAACGCCTCGAACAGCAGAGTAAAGCCGTTCGACATCCCCTCCCACGGCATCTTCACCTGTTTAATTCCATCGTAATACTTAATCCTGGGAACCCTCGCGTGGAGGTAGCATTCATGCTCGAAGAAGTTCAGGTGCCGCCACGTCTTATCGACAGTGTCGTAGGCTTTGGCTTGTATCGGCTT
>Ga0209416_1002305_pt1 | contig 10737 bp, 9 predicted proteins | sample RifGroF1_FD_184001 | JGI IMG/M metagenome (GOLD analysis project Ga0209416, IMG submission 184001) | Groundwater microbial communities from Rifle, Colorado, USA - Groundwater F1 (SPAdes) (version 2) | ecosystem: Environmental > Aquatic > Deep subsurface > Groundwater | place: Rifle, Colorado...
CATTGCTGTAGTTCGCATGAAGTCCGAATGGAGCAAGGAACGCAGTCATGCCGAGGGTAGGACCGACGACGGCTTTCATTTGTTCAAGCGGAGAGACATCAACGCCCGCTTCTCGTTCTACACTCGCCTGCAGACCAGCCTGGCCGATCTCAGTACCTACTTCGCCGATGGCGGTATTTACAAGTCCTTTGGCGAACGGTTTCCAGACTGCGGTGTCTGTCACCGCCTTGATCGTACCGGCGACTGTCGGCGCTGCGGCTTTGCCGAGAGTCTTGCCAGCCAGGCCCGCGAACTTCCCGCCTATGACGGTTCCAGCAAACTCGCCCAGCCCCTCGACAAAGAGATTCTTCCAACCAGCTACTCTGGCTACTTCATCCGAAGCGCCTGCGCCTTGGACGGACTCCAGGGTCTGCTGACCTGCTTGCATTGCCGCAGGTACCGCCCCAATAGCGGAGGACGTTACGAGCGGAGCGAGTTTGCTTATCGTTTGGACTGCCTTCGGCGCAAGACGCAGCGCGGTAGCTGCACCGCCGGCAAGAGCACTGGCTCCAACTGCTTCGGGAAGAAGGGCAAGACCGGCTGCGACCGCCAGCGGCGGAGCGAGCGATGGAGCAAGCATCTGCCCGCCTTCGGCCAGGGCGTTGACCACTGCACCGTGTTCGCCAGGGCGAAGTTTGTTCTCTGGCAACTCCTGCCGAGCCTTGGCGGCGGCGGCTATAGACTTACCCACGTCGTGTACACCTTGTCTGAAACCTCCACCAGTAGGCTCTCCGAGCCACTGCATGGCCTGACCTGCTTGAAGAGGGATCTCCTCAGTTACGCCTGTACGAAACCCGGTGGTGATTTCTCCGAGGGCGGAGCGAGGTTTCTGGCGGATGCCTGCTGCCGGGGCGAGCAGAGTATCGAATGTGTCGCCACTGGGGCGGGCGAGAAGATCGTCGAAATCAGCCATTACTTCAGTTCCCCGCTCTTAACCTTAGCGAATATGCTTGTTTGTTCTTCTTGGGTTTGGCCTTTCTTCATATGCTTGGCGGCTATACTCTTCTGCTCTGGGGTCAAAGATGCGACCACAGTTGAGAAAGAATCCTTTGGAGTCTTCACCTGGTAGTTACCTTCTCGGTCGATATACCCGCCGTATGGAGTCTTGGTCATACCTCCACCAGGTGTGATGGACTCAATCTCCCCATAGTGCACCTTGGGTGGCTCCGGCTCACCAGCTACTGCGGCTTTCGCCGAAAGAAGACTGGCGTTCGCCAGTGCCTCTTTGCTCTGCGCCGACCTAAATCCCTGCTGGGACTTATTCTCCCCAGGCATCTCCGCCGCCGATGTCCCAGCAAGCAAAGCTTGTGCCTGCTGAAGAGGGACGCCGCCAGTCACGGTAGAATACAAAGTATTCTCAGCACCGAACTTGTCGACTGCTGCCTTGTTGTACTCAGCTATGCCAGCGTTGGCTGCTGCCATCTCCGCCGCTCCGGAGGAGTAGATCGGGTTATCCCCTCGATACCCGGTGATGGTGGCAAAGGCTTTTGGGTTGTCGAAAGGTGTTTTCAATTGAGGAGCGTAGCCAGGCTGAACCGTCGTCTTCGGCGCGATGCCTCCTCCGTAGGAAGTCGAGACGTTTCCATTAATTACTTCCCTTCTGGCACCCCCGGCTCCAGCAGGAGAGAGGTTATCAGTCAACCACTTCATCCCCTGCGCATTGACTGCGGCGGTATCCGGCCTTCCCTCCGACCGCGCCTGCGCGTCGGCGAGGGCAACCTGCAGGTGGGCATCGTCGAGTTTGTTTTGCGTAATTACTTTGGTCCCATCCTTCAGCGTCACGAAGTCCGGCTCAGGCGGAACGTAGGTTCTTGGCTTCTCTGCCGCGAAGCGCTCATGTGCGACAGATACTGGCGGGCCGCTGGGAGGAGTGCCGAACACCCCCCCAACGAACTCGGAGGTTCCCGGAGGCACGTATTTACTCGGCATCGAGACCGGCACTGGCTGGCTCTTACCAAAAGAGGTGAAGTCCTCTTGCCCTTGCTGCGCGAACGTCGAAGCTGGTGTTGCACTTGTCGGCATCTTTATACCCGTCGGTCCGCCGATGAAGCCTCTAGTATCGAATTTCGCCAACTCGTCTTTCGTTGCCATATCTAAACCTCCTACCCTTGGATAATTGTCTGCTCGATGGTGCTGTCGCTCTCTGAATGGCTTTCCGAATGGCTATCGACATAGGAAGAACTGTTGCTCTCTTGACCAGAGTAGCTCTTCGACAAGCCTTCATTGTAACCAACTTGAGCGTTCGCCGAAACGCTGGTAAGCGCCGATGCGACCTTTTGAGTATAAAGCCCTGCTACTGCCTTGAGCGCTTCCATCTGAATCTCTTTCGCTGCCGTCGCTGCCCGCAGGTTGGCGTCCATCTCTTTGACGATCAGCTCGGCTCTGCCGACTACTTCGCTGACCTGCGCCTTGAAGTTGTCAACCTTCGCTCTCAGGTACTCGCCTTCACGACGAACCTCGGCGTCATAGCCGGCCATTTGGGCGGTATAGACTTTAGCCCCGGTTTCGTCTTTGCCCAACTCGTACTGAGTATCGGCCTTATACTTATCTATTGCTGAGGTAAGTACCGCGACCTTGTCCTTGTTCCCTTCGACGAGGGCTTGCATCTGAGCAAGGTTGATATCTGCGACAACTTTAGTTGCTTGGACCTGTGTAGCGTAGGCAGTGACCTGCTTGCCGTACAGGTCAACCTTGGCAACCTCGCCTGCGATCCGTGCCTGGTACAGGTTGAACTTGGCAGTAACTCCAGAGATCTGCGCGATGACTGCATCGATCTTCGCTTTGAAGGCGTCGATCCTTGCCCTATCAATATCAGTTTGTAACCGGGCACCGTCCATCTGAGCTTTATACAGGTCGATCAGGACCTTCAGGGCGTCAACTCTCGCAGTGTAAATCTGCACTTTCTGAAGCTGCAGTTCTCCATGGATCTTCGCCCCTTCCATCTGCGCTTTGTAAAGTTCGACCTTGGCAAGCTCTGCTCGTATTCTGCTCTCAAATACTTGAGCGAGGGCCTTGTACCCTTCCATCCTTGCGTTGAAGGAGCTGACCTTGAGGCCGAAGGCGTCGATGACGGCTTGCACCCTGTAGCGGGCAACCTCGAAGGCTCTCTGCGCCACCTGATTGGTGAAGTCCATGACCTGCTTCTCGAAGGTCATCCCAGAGGTAATGGCGAACTGGGTCTGCTGCTGAGTCAACTCTGCCCGCTTGAAAGTAATGTCTCTATCGAGATTGAGCCTCGCCCTGGTGTCTTCGGCAAGGGCTTCCTGCAGAGCAGAGGAGAGGACGCCGTCGGGCATCTCGTAGTTCCACTGCTCCCAGTTGTTGAGGACCTGATTGTAAGCCTTGACAAGCTCAACGTCGAGGTTCGAAAGGGCGCGTTCCCAGATCGCAGTCCAGACATCCTCAGTATAGACTGAGGTACCGATGGTCACATCATTATACAACTTCGTCTTAATGGCATCGGCCAGATCGGACTGGTAGGTCGCTTCGTCATAGACGAACATCGGCTCAGGCGGCGTGAGGTCTGCCGTCGGGAGGGTGCCCTCGAAGGTGGCGAATGCAATCTCTGGTACTCCGGGGAGTACCGTCTCGTCTAGGACCGGTACCGCCGGCATGTCAAGTGTCGGAGACACCGGTATGCTCGGGTCGGAGATCGCAGGTACGTCCGTAGGAACTACGGGGAGGGCATCATCAGGGGCGTCAGGCAATGAAATTGCCGGGGAGATAACTTCCAGGCTTGGAAGATCAACTTGGTCAACCGTGATTTCTACGAGCCCAAGGAGGGCACGAAGCGCAGCGATGTCGTTCAGGGCAACTGGTTGCGCCTGTGAGGCGTAAGGTTCGACGGAGTCAGGGGTAGGCGCCTCGCCGATATTGGGCGGAGACAAAGTCTCCAGCGAGAGGTCGAGGTTCTCCATCGGGACTGAGAAGTCACCAACAGCGAGGGCGTCAAGCGCTGCCTCGGACTCGGAGTTGTACTGACTTACGAGGTCTTCCGACATTCCGAACCTTGCAGTAACTAGATCCGCTGCCACGAAGTTCAGGTAGGGCATATTTATGAGGGGCATCTCAGTCTCCTTATATGTGTAACATGAGTATACCTCATGCCATCAGTTAATACAACTGGACTTTTTCTTCGATCGCGGTGTCTAGCCTACCAAGGAAGATTTCTCCATAGAACTCAACTAAGTTGCCGTCCACGTCCAGCATCTTTGGGATTGTGTGTTTTTTAGGAACTCCTGTCGCGACGAAGACAGTTACTGTCAACTCATTCTTGTTGTTCGGCCCAACGTAATGATATGCGATATCGTCATCCCCAGGCTTTGCAAGTACTGCAGACATTAGTCCGGTAGTCTCGGCAAGCGAGTCTGTCCCGTAGTACTTCATCATGTTGCTGCCGGTACTGTACGTCGGCGTGTGCGCAGTCATCGGCCCTTGCAATAAGTAAGGTCTGGAGTTAACTTGGAAGTAATCTGAATACTCTGTTATCGTCGAGTTATTAACCTCTCCGTCAGCATCAGCAGTACATGCGGATGCGGTCACGGTGGTAATGTCATGCGTAGTCTGGTTTAACTTTGTATACCCGCAACAGAACTTATTGCGGTACGCCTGCTCCATTCTCACCGCGAACCGCCCATTGAACATATTGTTCGATGTTTCTTGGTAGACTATGTCTGCTCGATTACCGCTGGTTCCGCCTTGCCACCCGACTGCCTCGTATGTGTCTCGTGCAGAATCTAGTGCCCATTCTTGCGCATGGTCCGTGTAGTCTGGAACCTGAACATTGTGAAAATCGCACCCAGTAGGGAACAGCCCTCCCCCCCACCGGATAAAGAAAGAGTCCACTCCGCTTCCTGCTTTTGTGTGGTACGTCTGAGAATACGAAGTATACTGCCCCACATACGCCTCTGGCAGGTAATTATTCACGTCTCCAAATACGATGTACCGGTCTATGTAGCCGGTAGAACCTGTATTTTTGTAGCTCCAGTCTCCGTAGATAACGCCGACATAGTTCGGCAGTATCGTATAGAACTGATTACCTGCTGGACATTCTGTCAATATCGGCGCCACGTCGTCTATCTGACACACAATTTCAGAAACAGCGTCTAAACTTGGCTGGTAATTAGGGCCTGGGTCGGTATTATCTGAGGTCAGGCTCGCGGGAAGTAATCCTGTTTGCGCAACGAAGAACAGATAATACTCCCCATCGGTCGACATGAACTGTCCGTCAATATTTGCTTCGACGTTGTCCTCCATATCCGCCGCAGTAATCCCGGTGACGTTCTTGAACAGCTTGTATGGCCCTTCGAACGTCCCGCTCAAGCAGGCAACCCAGTACTGATTGTCCTTGCTACGCATGCAGGGGACCAACCTGGCGAGTGGCAGCGGAGTTACTTGTGCTTCATGTTTTTCTTCTGGCTTCGCCAATTTACCTGCGTCACAGGAAACAACGATATTCTCCGCCCCATTGACGGACTGCATATAGACCGTGCCGACATAGGCACCAGTCTGGTCGAAGAACTTCTTTGTTTCGGAGTAAATCTTCAAGTCTTGAAAAGACTGGTTCCTCCGAAAGTCGAACATCAGCCGAGGGACATGAGCCTCAGCAAGGGAGCGGGCCTGAACCTTGTCCCCCTTGAGTTCGACGCTCGTCGTCTTGGCAGCCATCAGCGTTTCTTGCGTTTGAGGAATACTGGGGCGAGGGCGAGGAAGTCGAGAGAGAAGTTGCCGGTACCTGCGACCCGAACCTTCCAGTACCGAGCCTTGCCGTATAGATACTTCTTCAAGGTCTTGAACATGTCCTGTTGGACCTGGCCGGCAGCGACCGGGGAGAGAGTGTAACTCCGAGCATGGGCGGTGTCCTCGTCACCTGTAAGGGTGACGGTCACATTTCCTACGGACTCGTAACCTATGTCGTATGCCTCAATGCTTTTTTGCTCCCTGCTTTCAAAGTCATGTGTCGGAGTGTCCAACCACCAAGAGATTGCGGTCCCGGCGTCGGTTGTCCCACCTTCTTCGAAAATCCCGGTGTCGCCAAACATGACGAGTTTACCATTGAACTCGACGACGGAGTCGAAGGGCATATTGGTGTACTGGCTTGGCGCCTTGTTGAGGGTGTTCATCGCTATGGTAAGTCTGTCACTCATGAGGGCCTCGTATACGAAAGGATGTAGTTATCAAACCTTGCCATGGCTGCGCCTTCAAGATAGAACTTCGGCACCGGGAGGGAGAAGACCAGACTGGCTGAGATGTCCTCATATGAAGTCATCAGTATCTCCGGCACCGGAAGATCGAAGACGATCGATCCAACAGACCCAACAGACCCTGAGAGGAGGACTTGGAGCGGGGGGAACTCCAGGAGGAGGCTACTCAGGGTCTGTTGGCTTGCTGTGAAACTTGCGATAATCGCCGGAAGAGAAATTTGTAATTGGGCGAGCTGGCCGACCGTCCCTTCGAGAAGGACTTCGAGCGCCGGGAAGTTCAGGTGCAGGTCGGCGGCGAGCCCGGTCGTGCCGGTAAGCGCCGCTTCGATAACTGCGAGGTCAAAGGCCAAGGCCGCTCCGGTCTGAGCGTCGAAGACGAGGGCTGGGAGATCAAGGTCCAGAGAACAGGTTGCTCCAGAGACTGCCGTAAAGGCAAACTCCTGGAACGGGATTTCTAGGTCCAGACTGAAGGCTGCGCCAAAGAGCACTTCCATTGCTGGTAAAGTGAAGTCGAGCCATGCCGGAGCCGAAGTCTCTCCGAAGAACTCAATTACTGGGAGGTCGATGACCAGTTCGCAGTTTACGCCTCTGGCCTCTATCGCTACCGCGATAGCCGGAAGTTCGATGACTAAGTCGGCGTGCGCTCCGAGGGCGCTTCCGGTCATGGCTGCAGTATCGCTGCCTGTCTCTGCTTTGGCAAGAGTTCCTTCGACTAGTACGCCCCCGGTCGCAGCAGCGACATCGCTGCCTGTCTCAGTAGCCGCAAGTGTTCCGACCGACGTAGCCTCATCAGTAAAATACGCGGCGTCGCTACCAGTCTCGGTGGCGTCTATTGTTCCGGTAGAGTGTATAGTAAGCCCTGTAACGGCTGCAATATCACTGCCCGATTCGGTCGCGCCGAGTGTTCCGGTCGATGTTACTGGGGCTTCCTCAGCAAATAAATAAAACCCTCCGCAAGCTAAATCGGATGCTCCGTTGTTGGCAGTTATGTCTATTTTATAGTATCTATAGCTACCGGTGGTGGTCAGCGCAAAAACTCTATGCTCGTTGTCTCCCCAAGCGGTTTCTCCTGTGACAGTTTCTAGTGTGGTCCAATCGCTATCGTTGTTGCTCCCTTGGATGGTGAAGTCTTGCGGCATCCTAGTAGGGTTTGGGACAGTATTATTCTGATACCCTACCGATGTTACTGTTTGCTCATTGCCTGATCCGAGATCGATCTTTAAGAAGCCTGTAGTGCTGGCAGAGTTAACCCAATAAGTCCCATAATCGTAATCGCACGCCTTCCATGCCGCGTATGTGCCGGAGTATTCACTATCCGCGGAAATTACGAAGGGCGAGGGGGCACTGGCCGAAGTCATCCTCAGCGGGAACAGGTCGCCTACTACCGCTCCTGTGGAACTGGCATTGTATACTTTCTGTTGAAGATACGCAGTGAAGAGAGGTTGATTGAAAAACGATATTTCTGTATGCCACGCTGAGTCGTCGTCCGAATACTGGAGAAAAAACGTTGTCGGCCCGTTTATGTTGGTGTCTCTCGATGTCCACGCAATTTCTGCAACGCCGACTTCTGTCCCACTTCCAAAGTCATACTTTATCCAATCTTGCCCTACTACTGGAGTTGCAGAGGCCCATCCCGTTGCTGTGTTATTATCAAACGCCTTACTGGCCTCGTAACCTCCTCCATAGTAAGAATACGCTGAGGCAGTCCCGGAGCCAGTTATGTCAGACCCTCCGACACTGGATCGAAGTTCTATCTCCGCCGCCCCGATAAAGGACGTATCAGTGGCGCGGAGAATTAAAACACGCCAATAACGATGGGCTGCCATTTGTTACCTATTATGCGTGAGTAATGGTTGCAGCCGTTATCGTGACTGTTTGCCCTGCTGTGATACTGACGTTGTCAAGGATGATGTCTGTCCCTGAAGTGCCGACGGTTAGCCCTGTTATGATGTCGGTCGCAGCCGAGTCTCGGATGCGTGCCGCCGCCGCCGTGCCGGTATTATCTGCGCTGGTGTCTGAATGCGGCATGGTGAGAGTGAGGACCGCGCCAGATGCGGTCCCGCAAGGATCAGTAAGCGCGATGGTCGCCAAAACGGAGGCCATCGCTGTCGTGCCGATTTCGATATATCCTGCTCCGGAGCCTGCATCAATCGCAGTTGCGACCGCCGTCATCCTGGCCTGCTTAACTGCTGTGGTATATGTAACCGCCATGTTCTATCTCCTTACGCTGAAGCGGGTTGCGTGACTTGGGCCGTGTCGATGGTCGTAGTGGCCCCTACCGCAACGGTGAGGCTCGACATGCGAAGTTCTCCAGTCCCTACACCACAGACGCCGTCAAACCGCTCTGCGGTTGTAGACGCCCCGGTCACATAGGCGTTACTATAGCAACGGAACCAGCCGGCAGTGCCTGCGGCAAGGCCAACGCCGCTCCACACCTCAGAAGTCTCTTTGGCGGAAACGCCAGAGGCTGCGTCGGCAAGGTTCAGACCGTTGGTCGCGGTACCGGGAGTGAATGCGCCGGAAGCAACAGTGATTCTCAGGAGCTTGGTCCCGGACTCGGTAAGGTCGGCAGTGGCCGGCTGAGTGCCGGTGTATACCTCAATTACGCAGTTACGGAAAATCTCGTCAAGCGAGCCGCCGTTCATACCTGCGGCGATGATAACCTGATCGCCTGCGACCTCAGTAGTGAGAGAGCCGGCGGGGATCTCAAGGTAGCCTGCGGCAACTGCGGAGACTTTCACCCCGGCGACGTTGTTCGAGGTCGACCCGGCGACAGAGACGTAGTCCCCGGCGATGTATCCAGCTGTTACGAAGCCGTTGCCCGAGTCGGTAATCCGATCGGTGCTGTCAGTACCGGTGCCGTCGCCGAAGGCGAAGGTCGTACCTGTGACCATTTTGGTCGGGTACGAATGCTTGCTAACCATCGAATTTCTTGTGCCTGTAGACAGTCTTGTTGCCATTTTTATCAATCTCCTCTAGTAGTTAAGCCTCAATTAGGACGAGGTAACGACTGTCAACAATCGCAGCGCTTGCGTACCGTCCTGCTGGGAAAATAAGTTTATTGTACGTGTGGTTTGTAAATGTGCCATCCTCGCTGCCGGAGCAGATCCCTTGCGGCGTGGTAAAGATTACTGACTTCGGCCCGCCCATCTTCTCGGCAGGGCACCATACTGAGGAGCCTTCGAGGACGCCGAACGGGGCCTTCTCTTCTCTTTTGGTCTTCCGCCACTCCGTGCCCCGGTAGAACAGGATTTGAGTTGTCGTTCCAACCCATAGGCCGGCAGGTGTCGGCTGCAACATCGTCACCCTGTTCGGGAACAACTTCATGTCGCTGTGCAGATCGAAGACTCCATAGAACGAGGGGAGCGAGGCGAAGACTACGTCGTCTTTCGCCATCAAGGCACGACCAGCGAACCAGCTTACCAGATGGCCGGTAGGAGGGTTGGAGTAAATATTCTTCGGGTTTCCGGGAGCGGTGAACGTTCCCTTCTGCCAGGCGAAGTCTATGCCCTTGAAGACGTAGCCTTTCTCATAACCGTTGGTGTAATAAATCCTCCCTGCTATCGGGTAGTACCGCATCCTGGCGCCAGATGTCAGGGCGGTGCGAACGAGAACCCTAGAGTAGTCAGGGAGAAGTTGATACATTTCCGTGCCGGCAACATACAGGCAGGTCTCTCCATTGGAGAAGCCACACCGTGAGGCTTCTGCTCGTTTCGCGGTGGAACGCCCCAGTCGGCTGAACGGTCGGCCTGAGTTGTCAACATTCATGTTGACCAGTTGGGCAAGCTCAGTGACTCCGGTCTTCAAGTCGTAACTCAGCCGTACAGGGTCAAGTGCGTTATTCAGCCCCGTTGTAGCTTTGAAGATCGGTATGAGTTTTGCCTGGGCCATATCTACACTACTTCGTAAGTAGCCTCAAAAATGTCTGGCTTGCATGGGTACCTTTCACCCTTGACTCCTGTTATTATCCAGTCACCTATATCAGCGTTCATTTTTCCTTCGAGGGTGTAGATCTTCAACCCTTCTCGCCTGACTAAGTCTTCGTAGTCTTCCCACCGCCAATCCCCGACCGAAGAATGCCGCCCTACATGTCCAATCACTGCTGCAAGGTTGTCTCCTGTCCACTGTATCGCTTCAATCACTACCGGTTTCTTCCTATACTTTGCCATATTGCTATACCTTTGGTTAATCAAGTTCTGTACGCAGGGGCGGTCCCTACGCGGGTTTCGAGATTGTGCAACCTGCGGAATGCATTGACTCCGTCCGCGACGTAGTCTTTGAATGCGCCGAGATGATCCCTCGCTTTTACCGGGTCCTGCGCCTCCATATCATGGTGATTGAACGCCTTGTAGGCTGCCCACTCAATACATGCTCGCTGGAAGCGGGCTGGGAGTTCTGGAGTAGCCGCTTGCCCCGGTGTCGCGCCGTCTCCGGCAAGATCGTACCTGCTATATCTCCAGAGATGGAGATTGAGGATGAGGCCGTTCTCAGTGAT
>Ga0209416_1002311_pt1 | contig 10713 bp, 17 predicted proteins | sample RifGroF1_FD_184001 | JGI IMG/M metagenome (GOLD analysis project Ga0209416, IMG submission 184001) | Groundwater microbial communities from Rifle, Colorado, USA - Groundwater F1 (SPAdes) (version 2) | ecosystem: Environmental > Aquatic > Deep subsurface > Groundwater | place: Rifle, Colorado...
CTGGCGAAACTATTGGATGGTGAAGTGGCTACCGAGTCTTCGGAGATAAGGCCAAACGCCGATGTATTGGTGGTGATAGGGGAAAATTTCAAATAAATTATCCGTCGGTGAGGTCGGGTTGAGGTAAAATATAGCTGTTGCCACCTTAGCTCAGTTGGCTAGAGCACCTGTTTTGTAAACAGGGGGTCCTGGGTTCGAATCCCAGAGGTGGCTCAAGCGAGTAAAAAGCCCACCTATCGTAAGGTGGGCGTGTGCTTGTTACCAGCCGTTTTTGTGACGGTTTATGTCGATCGGGAGGGAGATCATATGAACAACAGCGTTGAATAGCCAAGCGTAGGCGGCAATTTGATCGAATCCTGTGCCTGACCCACTGTTGAACTGCAACAAGTTGAGCATGAACAGTGTGAGGGCGATGACAGCCATGGTTATGTCGTACCATGGACTGATTGCGACCTTGCGGTTCATAAGGGCAGTGATAAAAAGGGGAAGAAAGAGAAAAAATAAAACAAGAAGGATGGGGATTGAGTACATGGATCTCCTTTGGGATGTCTTAATGTTCTCCGGTGGAGTAATTGTCTGGAATCAGAATGTGATTTTAATGATCTTGAACTTATAATATTATATCGGAAAAGTAGCCAATAGCAAAGTATGGTCAGCCTTGGTAAAATATAACGTGTTCCTTGTAGTTGTTTGCCGCCGTAGCTCAGCTGGCAGAGCGCGTTCTTGGTAAGAACGAGGTGTTGGGTTCGACCCCCAACGGCGGCTCCAGGATTTAAAATGAAGACACTTGCCGAGGTGGTAGAGTGGACAAATACTCGGGTCTGTAAAACCCGCGGCGCAAGCCTACACAAGTTCGAATCTTGTCCTCGGCACAAAAATAAGACTGGGTTACTCCAGTCTTTTTAATGTTTTGATGATGAGAAGCGGGAAAATATTTTCGGGTGAATGTTAGTATTAAGTGTGAACAATAATAGATCAGTCGTCACCTTCTTAGTTATAAGTTTGTTACTTGGAGGTTGTGCTGTTTCGACTCCGACCAACGTGAGTTTTGAAACATCTCCGGTACAGAGCATACAAGGGGTGGTCAGTGAGAGCGGAGGAAAGTTTCTGATCCTTTCTGATAAAAAAAGTATTGAGATTACAAGTAGAAAATTGGATTTGAAACAATACGTGGGTCAGCAAGTGACGGTTACGGGAGAGTATTCAGGAACCACTCTGTACGTTGACGAAGTCAAGCCCTAATCCTGGATGAATTCTGAGGTACGGAAGACGATGTTTTTGGTCTGAGCGTTGATTTGCATGACCATCGGCTGAGTTTTTCCGGGGATGAAAAGGGAGATCTGCCAGATGACACCACTGGAGGTTTGAATGTACTGCGCTCTGGTATCTGCTCCCTGGCAAGCTGTCTGGTCGGAACATTTGGAGTAGACGATTCTGAGGGCTTCATCAAGATCGATGCCGAGTTTATCTTCGAGAACCAAGCTATTGAGCGAGGGAATGTTGTTGTCAGGTGTAACCTGGATGTTCCTATCGATAATTTCCGGTTGGGATGTACCACTGACCAAGACATAGAAATATTTTTTGGTGTTGAGGTCCTGACGGAAGAAGTATTTGGAGATGGCACCTTGGGCACTATTGGCATTATCGGTCTTGAGGAGGATAAATTGAGCATTTGGCTGGTAGTCAATGCCGATCTTGAGAACGATGGAGGAGACGGAAAGTGGTTTGAGTGGTGAGCCGGGTACGGGAATTACGGTGGGGCTGGGCGTGAGAGTAGCGGAGATAGTGGAGCCGGGTGTGGGTGAGCCTGTGGGAATTTCAATGATCGTTGGTGTGGGAGTGATGGGAGGTTGGGTACGCTGCTGATCTAGGGTTTGGGTGATTTCTGAGAGTTGAGTTCTGAGCTGAGTTGTCTGTTGAAAAAGGAAGGCGGCGGCTGCAAGGCCACCAAGAGCAACGAAAAATAATACGGAGAAGATGATGGTGCGAAAAGTTGACCCTCCGCTTGTAGGAGCGACGGCAGGTAAAGGTTGGGGGGCGAAGGCCGGGGATGGAGGTTCAGGTGGCATGGCTGAGGTAGGCAAAGGTTCCGGTTCAGGGGAGGCTTCGAATGGGACGGCTTCAGGAGCGGATACGGTAAAAGGAGTTTCCGGTGAGGCCGGTGGTGGTGCCTCAGTCGCTGTTTCTTGAGGTGTTGTGACAGGAGAGGGAATTACATCGGGTGTTTCCTCAAATTCGGGAGTAGGTAGATGGGTGTCGGGATCAATGGGTGCGACAGGTAAAACTGGGGCGGGCGCGGGAAACTGGCCGAGGTCGTCGTTTGGCATGTATTTAGTATGGCAAAAAATGGTTGGTATTTCAAGGGATACAAAACCTCCGGAGTTGATTCCGGAGGTAGTCTCGATTATTTTGACACTTTGATACCTAGAACTGTGTCACAGTCCGGACAGTGATATTCAAGTTGGCCAAGTTCATTAACTTTCATGTAGACGAAATGGTAACGGGACCCGCATTTCGGGCATTTCTTGCGGGCATCATCTTGATCCAGATCTCCCATGAGTAACTCCTGTCTATATTAAGGTAGCCAGATGTTATCTCATAGTAAGTTAAATGTCAATTAAATGCCCCATGGTGAGGTAGAGCTTGGTCAGTCTATTTATAGAGGAGATAGTTACCCTCGGTCTTTTTGATTTTCAGAGGGAGTTTGGCTTCCTTGAGGAGGGATTCAAGATATGGTTTAGTGTAGGCAAAGCAGAAACGCTTTTTACCCTTGAAGGGGATGTTGACCCAGTAGGGGTTTTGCCACTTAGTGGCTGGATCTACGTGGTACTTGATGTACTTTTTTTGCCAGAGATTCCAGACAGTGACGAGGAGAGAGCTTTTGGGTTTAAGGTGTGCCTTGATCTGCTTGAGGACAAATAGTTGTGACTCTTTGTCTGGAAGATGATGCATGAGCGCAACACAGAAGATATGGTCGAATTCACCCAGGTGTTTCCAGATCTCCGGTTTGGTGATGTCAGTCTCGATGAAATTGTTGTTGGGATATTTCTTTTGGGCTTCTTCAAGCAGCTTTGGGCTGATGTCCAGCCCGGTGTACTTGATCGTTTTGGGTAAGCCGAGGAGTAGGCGACCATTGCCACAACCTACGTCGAGAAGGGACTCTTTTGATCCGACTTTTTTGATAAAGGGTTTGAGTTCCGGCCAGATGTATCCGCGGGTGTCGGAGAAGTCTTTGGCAATTTCTTCATAAACCATTTTGACTTCATTTATCTTTTCCCGGGCAGTGACCATGAGTTCATTATCCAACGTAAGTCCGATAGAGGCAAGCGAGTTGGTAGAAGTGTCTTAGTGGTATCTCGGTAGAAATGCGAGGATACTTTATGGTTTTTTGGGAAAGTAGGCTGTGGTTCATATACAATACAGGGAATGAAGTTGGAAGATTTAGTGCGATCGGACGAGGAAAAATTAACTCCTGAAAATTTGGAGGATTACCGTCGTTCTTGGGCTAAGGTGTTGAAAGACGTGCCCAAGAATTCTCAGATATGGCCGTTGTTGAGTGATCCGGAATTGATCGAAATGTTAAAGACCAGAGGGGTGAGAACCGAGAGTGGGGTGGCACCTTTTGCTGTCATGACAAAACCTTTTTATTGTCCCGGAAAGTGTGTTTATTGCCCGCTGGAAGAAGGGATGCCTAAAAGCTATCTTTCCGATGAACCGGCGGCACAGAGGGCAAAACTCTTGAACTTCGATCCGTTCAAGCAGGTTACAGGAAGGTTAAAACAGCTAAAAGAGACCGGGCACCTGACCGACAAGATTGACCTGATTGTGATCGGTGGGACATTTTCGGCCTACCCGGATGAATACAAGCGGGAGTTTTTCAAAGGCATGTTTGATGGAGTAAATGGTTTTGTTTCAAAGACTTTGGAAGAGGCGATCAGGTTCAACGAAACGGCTAGGAGACGTATTGTAGGCATCTCGGTGGAAACCAGACCCGACTGGGTGAGTGAGCAGGAGATCAGATTATGGAGAAGCATGGGCGTTACCAAGGTGCAATTGGGAGTACAGGCGTTCGATGAAGCGATCATGAGGAAGATTGAGAGAGGTCATTCATTGGACGAGGTAGCCGAGGCCACACGGATGTGTCGCAACGCTGGACTTAAAATTTGCTATCACTTTATGCCGAACCTACCCGGGAGTTCACCCGAGAAAGATATTGAGATGGCAAAAATTATGTTCGAGGATCCACGATTCATGCCTGATTATCTTAAGGTGTACCCGGCAATGACTATTCCCGGAACCGAGATGCACAAGATGTGGGAGCGCGGAGAATATATTCCATACTCAGAGGAAAAGCTAAAAGACGTACTGAAGGAAGTTAAAGCTTTGACCCCCGAGTGGTGCAGGATCGACAGGCTGGTAAGAGATATCAGCAAAAAATGGGTGGTTGCGGGTGAGGCCAAGACCAATATGAGACAGATATTGCAGGCAGAGTTACTGAAAGTGGGGAAGAAGTGCCGTTGTATCAGATGTCGGGAGGTAAGAGCCGGGGTGTATACGGATAGAGTTGAATATATTGAGAGGAAGAGAGCCACTTTGGGTGGCGATGAGTTGTTTTTATCATTTGAGGGCGAAGGTAAGCTTTATTCAATGTTGAGGTTGAGGTTGCCGAAGAAGGGAGAGAGAATGCTTTTCCCGGAATTGGAAGGATGTGCGATCGTCAGAGAAGTGCACACATACGGACAGGTACAGGGAATTGACGAAACTGAGGTCGACAAGACACAGCATAAGGGTTTGGGGAAGAAATTGATGGCTAGCGCTGAGCAGATAGCCTCTAAAAAGGGTTTTGAGAGGATTGCCGTAATCTCAGCCGTGGGAACGAGAGAATACTACAAGAAACTGGGGTACCGCTTGGAGGGTGAGTATATGGTGAAGGGGATTTAGGTCAAACTAGGTTTACCGGGGGTAAATTACGCTCGAATTTCATTATTTAGGCCTATATCTAGTATCTTATATACTTGACGCATGTCCTGTAATATGTTATTCTTCGTGCGTAATCATTCTCTTCAACCTACTTTCACCTCAAGAGGAGGACGTGATGGTTTCATTAACAACCAAAACGCAAAGGTACAAGGTAAATCGCGCCAAGCACGAATTATGTTGGGCCTTAGCTCTGTCGATTTTTGTACTTGAGCCTATCGATCCTGCTTCGATCTCAGGGCTAATTGATAGCCAGCGCACTTATGGCAGCATGAAAAAGTATGCTGAGGAGCTGGTTAAGGAAATGATGGTGGCCGGATTCAATAATCATCTGGAGATCCGCCTCAATCGGGCAGGGTTCAAGTTCTATGTTTGGTTGAACCCTGACCTGAGCATCAGTGGATATATCCACGGAGACCAGAGATGGGATCACCCAGGAGCCTATCGGGCAATCTCATTTATTTTGAAATCATATGGGCTTCTGCCGGAGGACAGAGACTGGCAGAATTTACCTTAGTTCGTGACCGGGGGAGAAATACCCCCGGTTTTTTATGGTCAAAATCTTGAGCCTATATACTTGACAAGTTTATCCTATTGTGCTAATATTGCGCTCGTCGCTGGGAGTGTTCCCAGCAGTTCTTTAAATCCTTAATTTCCCAAGAATGCCCTAAGGGGCAGGAGGAGTTTGAAATGACTGAGAATCTCTTGGTAAAACCACGTATCACCGTTGGGGAGGTAGTTGGTTGGGCCGAAAGGGCTATTGGCTTCATCAACGATCAGGAGCTGGCTGAGCTGTTCGATTTGCAGCTTTCGCAAGCTCAAGAGACTATGGCTCTGTGGTCCGCTTTCGACCTGCTCAACCGCGTAGATGTCGCTTACCTGCGACAGCTGGCGGTGGAACTGGCGGAGAAGGCCGAAGCCTGCCAGGCAACCTGGCCCACCATGCGATATCAGCAAACCTTCATCGACCCCAAGCCGGGGCACGAAAAGGGTTGGCTGACCTACATCAGTGAGCAGGTGGCCGTGCAAGTTGCCGAGTACGAGAAGGAGCAGATTGAGGTCGGGGCAGACTCGCGAGAGAATGCCGTATCCCTCAATTCCTTCGAGCGTCAGGCTCTTGCCCGAGCAATTGAGAACGCCGAGAAGGTTCTCAGCGCTCTGGACCCGGAAATGGGTCCAGTATATGCTCAGCTTGACAAGCTCGCCGAGCTGAATGCGATGGTCACAGCCAAGGCCGAAGCTTGCAAGCAGGTCTGGCCGACCAAGCGCTATCAGCAGACCTTTATCGACCCCAGTCCGGGGCATAACCTGGGCCGCCTCGATTACGTGACCAGTTTGATGGGTCGCTTACTTTGCATGCGGTCTCCCGAGGCCAGCCGAGTTGAGGCTGCTATCGGGAATGCCGTGAGGCTACTGGAGATTTTGCGTCCGGATGCGCCTTATTGGTGCCGGAACTGCCGGGCTCCTCTCGCCAATTCCGAGTTCGCCTATTGCGAGGTGTGCTATAAGGCGTACCTCGCTTCTCAGGAGTCGGCTTCTGTTGAGAAGGAGGTTGAAGTTCCGGAAGGTCTGCACCGTCGGATTGTTAAAAAGCCAGGCTCTGCCAAGAGGCGTCACTCCCAATCCAACGGCTTTGAGCTGAAAGGTAAGGGGAAGCAACGTCGTGAAGACGAGGCTGGCTTCGAAGCCGAGACCCACAAGGGTAAAGGCGATGGCGCAAAAAAGCGCATGAAGCGCCAGCAGCACGAAAATCGCCGCGGCGAAGGAAATTAGCTCCCACCTGGGAGATCTACCCCACCAGAAATGGTGGGGTTTTTTATGGCTTGAGGGTCGGAGGGTGATAAAATAGAGCCATGAAGAAATACATTGTTGGTGGAGCTTTGGGGATTGGGGCCTTGATGGCTCTTCCCGGAGGTGTAAACGCAAGTGAGGGACTGGTCGATCTGAGAGGCGCTGGAGCCAGTGGTTCGTGTTTTGCAGCCAGCATTTATATAGACGGCGGATATAAGATCATGGCTACTTGCCGTGATCTGAAGATCGCTCTGACACCAGAGAGAAATAAATATGTTTTGTGGATGGAAGACGAGGCTATGAAGCAGAGAAGGTTGGGCGAGATCGTCAGCGGTAAATATTATGGCCAGGTGGATCAGAAATTCGTCAAGTTATTCGTGACTGCGGAGCGCGACCCTTCTGCCAACAAACCCTCGGACGAAATCTTATTGTCCGGTAATGTCAGAGAAATTGATTTCGGTGCAGGAGTAGAGCCGGTAAAAGCGATTGTGACACCCACACCAACCCCAACAAAGATTACTGCTGCCAAACCAGAAGTGACCAGAATTGAGGAAAATCAAGATATTCAGGTCAAAGAAGGTGGTCTTGGGGGTACAGTATCAACCATCTTTAAGATCGTGTTGCTGGGATTCGGAGCATTACTGGTAGTTGTAGGTGTGACCAGTTTTATGTCCAGAAGAAGAAGTCTTTAAGAGAGGAATTACCCCAACATTAGTCGGAGAACGAAGCTGATTACTGGGCCGATTAGAGCTTGGATGGGAGCAGTTGATCCCATGACGGGTAAGAGGAAGAAGATGAGGATGAGTGTGCCGTAACGGGACATGATTGCCTGGTATTCATAAGCCAAGTCTCTGGGAAGAAGAGCGAAGAGGATCTTTTGGCCATCAAGGGGGCCGATGGGAACGAGGTTAAAGACTGCAAGAATGACGTTGATATAGATAAAGGGAAGCAAGAAAGTGGAAATACCCGGATCAAGAAGAGTACGACCAATAATGGAAAGGACAGTGGCGACAAGTATGTTACTTATTGGTCCGGCGATGGATATGAGGGCAGCATCGCGACGAGGTGATTTAAGGTTGGGAGGATAAAACTCGACCGGTTTTCCCCAGCCAAAACCAATCAGGAAAAGGGATAGGGTACCGAGTGGGTCAAGATGTACTAGGGGATTGAGTGATAGACGCCCTTGTGAACGGGGTGTAGGGTCTCCAAGACGGTCTGCAACCAGGGCATGTGAGAATTCGTGGACTGTGACAGCAACAATGAGGCTAAGGGCAAAAAGCGCAAAAGTGATTGGCGATTCAAAAAGTGTCCGGAGCATATGAGTGAGTATACACGAGCATGGCCATTCTATGATAGAATAACGGTCATGAAACAGGCATCTTACACATACGGTTGCGCAATTTGCGGCAAGGGAGTACAGCACTCCAATTTAGTTAGTTTTTCAAAGAGAAGAATCAAGCATGTACGTAAGCCTAATCTTCATGTTCACCACCTAAAAGTGGAAGGATCGAAATTGAAGATCAAGGTTTGCACTACTTGCAAAAGAAGTATTCGTATAACCGAAAGAGAAGCTCAAGCTTCAGCTCAGAAATTAAATGCCTGATAGATCAGAGTGGTATTTTGGCTTGCCCGAGTCTTTTGATCCTCATGAGGGTGATACTTTATACGGTTATTCCGAAGGTTGGGATGGTGAAGTAGCCTTTACCCGTTTTGGTGAATTCGGAGTTGAGATAAGTGAGATGGGTGAGTTGATTGCAACGTTTCCTGATCAAGGTTTGATGTACATCTACGAACAAGAAGGACCAATATTAATGGCCCTAGTTGACGTGGGTAAATACTTGAGTAGCCTGCCTATTGACAAGGTGGCAACCATGCCGAACGGTGGCTTTAGCGTCATTGGCCTTCTGGAGCATTTGAGAGCGGAGAAATTGGCGATGATGCTGACAATAACTTTTGGGGAATTAAATCGTTTTAACGTTGTGGTGATGGATGAGAATGGCGAACAACAGGTGGCTAAAGACGTGGATGGAGTTGATTTTACCAAGGGAATAACCGGAGACTTAGGGATCAAGGAACATTCAATTTCCTTTGAAGTGACAAGATATGGGGACGACCTATTTATGGCTTTCGGAGAGCGTAAGGGAAAAAAGGCATCTATGGTGAGTGTTGAGTCGAGCCTATTTGTTGATTTTGAAGACGACGTATTCGGCGAAGATCACGGTAGATTGCAGAAGCTGGCCAGGAAAATAATTCTGAATTAACCGGGAATCAAACGGTCACCGTCCTGGTCGTAGTAGTGAGGAATGCCTTTTTTGTCGTAGTAAGTCCAGATATTGTAGGCAGAAAAATGGAATAAGACCCAGTGGTCTTTGATGTCCAAGCTTTCAATGTATTTTATTAGATTGAAGCCGATCATTTCATCGTCCAAAGGGATGGCCCAGTATTCTTCGGGAATCGAGACAGCGCCACCTTGTCCCTGGTCTTTTTGAGTTTGTTTTTCGACCGGTTTGGAAGGTAGTTTTTTGCGGCTGGTTTGGCGGTGGAGTTCGATGAGATATCTTTCTTCCCAGTAAAGGGCTTGGATCAGGCAGTGATGACAGCCACAACCTTTGAGAGTATCGATTTCGTGCTGGAGAAGTCTTAAATATTCCGATTCAAAGCCGAGAACCAGATTTCTGGCAGTCTCAAGGGTTTCTTTTTTGCTCATTTGATGTATCCGGCTGCAAATTGCTTCCAGGATATGGGAGATTTGCCGGGAATTTGAATCGAGTTTATCACCAGCCGGTCATTTTCCAAAGTGGTTTGTATGATCTTGACTTCCTGTTTGCCGATCTTGGTCCATGGTCCCGGTTCCGGGGTGAGAGACCTTAAGAGGGCAGAGGTATTCCCCGCATCAATGCCCGACATGGCGGAGTCGATCTTTTCGTAGGGAATGAATGAATTCTCTCTGGTGAGGGATCCTGTCTTGAGTGTGTAGGTGGCCAGTGAGTCACCTTGGACCTTTAGGGAATATTTTTGAGCACAAATTTCGGGTAATTTCTTATCCAATAGTTGTTGGGCAGCTTGAGTAAGTTTTGTAGTCAAGGTAGAGACATCGTCGGTGATTTCGATAGGAATTTCCTGTTGAGAAATGATGGGCCCGTGGTCCAGTTGCTCATCCATCTTCATCAGAGTGACTCCGGTAACTGAGTCACCATTTTTAATGGCCTCACTGATACACAAGGCACCCCTGTATTTGGGTAGAAGGGAGAAATGGATATTGAAGGTACCGAGGACAGGAGTATTCAGCCAAGATGGGGGAATAAGTTTGCCGTAAGAGACCACCAGAAAAATATCCGGTTTGAGCAGCTTGATGTGGGCAAGGTTGGCCTCGTCCAACTTGGAAGGTTTGTAGACAGGCAGATCGAGATCAGCGGCTTTTTGAGCGACGGGGGAGGGAGTGAGGATCTGTTTCCTACCCAACGGTTTATCCGGCTGGGTGACGACACCAACAACGCTTACCTCTGCTGAGGCTAAAATTGATTCCAGGATTTTGGCCGAAAAATCGGGTGAGCCAAAGAATACCAGGTTTTTGAGCATGATTGATTATACCTTTTTAGCCGCAGGATATAAAAAAAGCCCCTCAGGAGAGGGGCGAGGGGTGATAGGTCTAATCGAATTCTTTAATGCCTTTAAGGAATAGGATGGCGATGATTAGTCCTACCAGCAGACTACCGACAAAAACGACGGCTAGGGCAATCACTAGTACCTGGGTGAGGCTGAGGCCGGGGAAGCCAAGGGTGAGAATAACTGCCGTGGCGGCGTATGAACCAAGTAGAGTTAGAGCTTTTTTCATAAAATCTCCTTCAGGAAAGGTTTAAGGTGCAGTTGCTTTACTATAGGGGATTATATCACTTAGGCCGGTAATAGTCAAGTTATATAGGATATATGCAAGGAAGCTATACA
>Ga0209416_1002312_pt1 | contig 10709 bp, 23 predicted proteins | sample RifGroF1_FD_184001 | JGI IMG/M metagenome (GOLD analysis project Ga0209416, IMG submission 184001) | Groundwater microbial communities from Rifle, Colorado, USA - Groundwater F1 (SPAdes) (version 2) | ecosystem: Environmental > Aquatic > Deep subsurface > Groundwater | place: Rifle, Colorado...
TTAGGTGCGATAATTTTTGGAAATCCTGTAGTAATTTTCGATACCTACCTGAAATTTCAACGTACAGCATCACAGATAGGGTAAATTTACGTTTTCTTTTAAAAGTGGTACAAGAACTACTTAATGCCTTGCGTGCAAAATAACACTATCTCTGTGCGTCTGTGCGTGTGCGATAATTTTTGGATACCCCACAGTATTTTTCGAACCGATAATTTTTGGAAACTTTTTAACACCCCGAAATATTTTTTGGATATACCTATCAGTATTTTTCGGGAACAATTTATTAAAAACCCGGCAGGACATCAATTAGTTTCGATACCTACAGGGGAAAACATGAAAACACAATACAAAATTATACCTTTTTACACAACTTATTTAAGTTTATTGGTTTGTTAGCCACACGTTAATGACAAAATCCGCTTAATACCACACCCTACATAATAATCAGTTATCGTTATTTGTTTACCATAATACTCAAACCAAAATCGTTTATTTTTCACAACAAGTTTTATCCCGTGTTGAGAATTTATATATAGGCACTTGTTGTAAAATCCATCTATTTTTCTGTAGTTTTTACCTATTTCTAATGCCTTTAGCGTAGAATATCCAGCATCTAACACTTTACTTGTATCAGTGATGTGCTTTTTTGAATCTGTTTTCATTTGGTTTGGTTTTTATCATTTAAATTATCAAGCTCTTCTGTTATCCAAAAAAGAAAACAGATAATAGTTATTAAGCCTATTTCAATATGATATTTTTTCTGAAATAATAGTCCGGCAACAGCAAGACACAGTATAGACAGCTTCAGAATTGTTTTCATTTGCGTTGGTTTTAACTACCCCCTTTTTAAAGATTCTTTTATTCCTAAAATTATATTCCCCTGAATAACAGAATCGGATGATGTTATTCGCTTTTCACTATAATTGCAGTCTTGACAAGAAAACAGCCAATAATACGATTTTCCTGCATTTGTGATATTTTTATATGTTTTTACTAATTGCTTAGCATCCATTCTTCCGTTACAAAGGGGGCAATAATTCTCACTCCCTGATACTTCATCGAATATTGTTAATTTTGTTTTCATACTGCTTTATTAAAATGGTTACCATCGCTTTATCAAACCTGTTCCTGCTCTTTATGCGCATTGCCTCTGCCGTACCTTCACCATACCGTTTATCCAGATACTTAGCAAACTCCACCTGTTCTCCTTGTTTGAAAATGTTGCACGAAACACACTGGCTTCCGGTGTTTTTTTCTTCCCACCTTGTTGCTAAATGCCGTCTTGACATGAAGTGTCCACATTGCCTTTTCTTCCAGTGATCCACCTTCCCGCAGGTGCAGCAACGGACAAGTCCATCACTGTCAGCGTCCCGCAGGCGGACAAACTTGCTGAATAATACGTCAAGGTGTTTTATTTGTTTTTTCATAAATAATCAAACAGGTTTGTCTGCCTCTCGGTTTTAAAATAATTTCCTCTGTATGTGGGATAATATCTTTTCATTTGCCAACCTGAAAAAATCCTTCTTTATTTCAAACCCGTATGCCCGCCTTCCTGTTGTTATTGCCGCTAATAATGACACCCCACTGCCTGCGCATGGATCTATTACCACATCACCCTTATCTGTAAATAATAATATTAAATACTCTAATAATTTGATATTTTTCTGCGTTGGATGTATTTTTTCCACAGATGCATCCTTTGTTATATCAATACAATTAAATATCATTTTACCGCTGTTATTGAATTTCGGCAATTTATCTCTATAAAAAATTATAGCATATTCACAATTCCCGATCACCCGCATATTTGCTTTTAAAACCTGTGCCGAATAATTTTTACGAAAAACAAGATTTATAAAACCTTTCAATCCATATTCCATCGCTAATTTTATCAGTTCAAATTGTTGCATAAATTCGCAAAACACAATCATACATGGTGCCTTCCCAGCTTCTTTCGGCTCTTTTAGTAACATTGTTGAGCAAAAATGCATAAATTCTTTAACTCTAAAATCTTTATCGGTATCAAAAAATTCTTTTCCTGCCAGCTCACTCTCCCCGTTGGCATTGTCCCCGCCAATATACCAAGACGGATTTGAGCCATAAGCATTTTTGCCAATATTAAAAGGAATATCTGCTATAATTAACTGCGCCTTGGGAATGTTGTACACTTTGAAGTTTTGGAAATGATCATTATATAAATATGGCGTATAATAATGATCCGTGTTTTTTTTTATGAAATTGTCTTTCTTAGTTTCCATACTTATTCATTTTCAATACCAATTTTATTTAAGCCATTTTAATGCGTTCTGACGATAGCGCACCCCCACTCTCGCGTTGTCCCATCAATTATGGAGAACGTGCAACCTTGCCCCGGTTCTGCCTTAATTTCGCCTATGTTTCCCACATCCATCATCCCCACGTCAACGTTAATATACTTTTATCAAAATCATATTCCGCCTTTTCAAGTTCATCCGACCCCGATAATCGGAATATATGCTTTACCTTCGCTGAAGTTACGCATTCTTCTACATAGTCCGACACTTTTTCATCCAGATTTTTGCCTATCCGGTAAATTAACTTATATTCGTGAATAACCAAACCGACATACTTATCATGTGAATATTTTATCTCCAGCCTATCCGGTTTGTATTCCGCAGGAACACCGAAATACTCAGCCGGATAATTGTAAAGTTCAATCGCCTCGCCTGGTAATTCATCAATGGCAATTGCACATTCATCATCTACCTTCAAACACGGCGTTCTCCCTTTACAAGGCAGAACGAAACACACAACCATACCGGTAAAAGTTATGGCTGCTAAAATCCATAGTGTTGTCATACTTTTTTTTCATTAGATTGTAATAACTCAAATTTCATTTGAAAAAATGAAACAATTTCCTCCACAATTTCATCAAACTCGTTTTCTAAAATAGCCGATGAACTACCGCCATAATATTTTTCATGTGCAATTGTAAATCTGGTTACATGGCGTAAAAGTATTTGTTTTATTTCTTCTTTCATATCAAAAGTTTATTAGGTGTTTGTCAATAAATTCAGAATCAAACATAGCATATACAATATCCAGAACGTCATTGTAAATCTGCTCAAATTCAATGTCATCAGGTATGCTGTCATAACTTATGCTTTTTGGCTCTCTTACAACATTGCCCTTCATGTCCTTCCTGATGTTGTAATGTCCGGCCTCGAATATAAGTGCCTTTCTCAACTCATCCTTGTTTTTAAAATGACCGAACTTTTCAGGTAAGTTGTCAAAGGCTATTTGAGTCATTACCATGAACTTTTGTAAAAATGGATAGTTCCTGCCACGGACATATTCAATTACAACATATTCATCCGGCGGCACTTTCCTTGACTTGTCAAACGCCTCATCGTCTGCCGGGGTGTAACTATGCCCGTAAGGTAATTTTCTCCCTAAAAATTTCATCCGAACTTTTCTAATTGCTTTATTATCGCCTCTTTCAGACTGCCCTTTGCTATATTTTCTAACCACCATTCCAGATATAACAGCTCTTTTTTTGTCGTCATACTTTCAACTGTACGCCCTTTGTACTTGCCTACATAGAACTGCGCAGGCTGGTATGGAACATTTTTTATATAACTGCTACAATTATTACAGTAAGCAGTATGCTGGTTTGTTTTTTCGATAATGTGGTATTCAGTACAACCACATTTTTTGCAGGTTATTTCCATTTCAGTCTTTATTATAAAAATCAACAAAATCAGGCTTTTCATTTTCAACGGTTTCTGGTATAAACTCACAAGCCTGTGGAAATCCCTTGTCGTCAATCCTGATACTAAACTTATCAAAATCAATGCTTCTGCTCATATCACAGGTAATATTGCTTATCCGCCGATCGCCTTTTATGTTTTCAACCTTAATCAGTATTTCCGACTTTTTCATGATAGCACTTCCCAAATGCCCGGTAGCAAAATCATCTTTTTTATTCTGATGAATAACAGTAACGATATGACAATTATATTCTTTTGTTAATCTTAAAAGCATTGTTGCCACCCGGGTTGCTTCATCTTCATCGTTTATGGCATTTGCCAAATCTGCTACCCCGTCAATAACACAAAAACAAGTTTCTTTGCCCCACAGCAAAAATGCCTGTTCAACAATTTCACACCGTTCAACAGGACTGAAAGGCCGCAATGCAAAACCCCTAAAATTTTCCATTGTCTGTGCCATAACGGTTAATTTTTTCATCACATTGTAGCTGTCATAGTCGCCTTGTTCTGTATCGAAGTAAAGAACATTTTTTTTTCCTTCCGGCAGGTTGCCTATAAATTTACCCGTCTTTGAATTTCGCAAAAGTGCCGAAGTCAAAAGCATTATTAAAAATGTTTTTTTTGTCTTTGCCCTGCCAAAAATACAAGAGAAATTTCCCAGCGTAAATAATCGCTTCGACGTATATATTCCGTTGTAATCTTCTGCAATACCCAAAATAGTCGGCGGTCGTTCAACGGTTTTCATTAAATCAACCTGACTTTTTAAAAGTAATTCTTTGTAATTTTTGTCCGGTATGTCCGATCGGACGTCCGTTTTTCTTTTTTCAGTCCTTTTTTCGGGTACAAGACTTTTTGCTGCTTCTTTGAAATCACCGTTATATTTTATCAATGCAAGTACCTGAAATGGAGTATAGGCCTTCATTGGTTCAAAAGGATAAGCATTTCCACTAAACACATAAAATATATTGTCGGCAACCTTACCCAGTGTAGCAGAGATGCCTTCCGTCTTTCCCGGCCTCCTCCACTTATAATCATTTAACTCAACCCATCCGACATCCTGCAAAGTTGCTTTCATTTCACCAATACTTGTTGAACTGCTATTATATAGATCGCCAGGGCGGTCTTTGACTTCGTTTTCAGTTTTTACAATAGGAACAATTTCATTAAACGAAATAGCATTGTAAATCAAAATATCCCGTTCCGCCGGAGATATTTTTTTTATGTCCAGTATATTATTACGATAAATGGTATAGCCCGGAGTCGGGGCGCAACAGAAATAACCACCTTCGCCCCTTGTTTCGATGAATGAATCCGGTTTGCCGTTTAACTGTTTGCTCGCAAGTTTTTTGTTGCCCTCTGTTTTCTCACACCGATAAAGAAAATGATAACCACCTGAGATTGTTTTTTCTATCGGCAAATTGTATTTATCATATATCGTTTTCACTTCTTTTATGAGCATATACTCAAGAAGCGTTTTCCATGCTTCGCCGCCGTGATTATCAAAATCTATACATTCCAAACCACCGGAAAGTTTGCCGCAAATAATACCAATACCATGAATATCAGTAAAATATTCAAGTTCAAAACCATCCTTCCACGGCAGGTTCAATGCAGGTGCTTTGTTTTCCTTAGTCGGCAAACAGGCAAGCCCTGAACTATTGTACGCCCGGATTATATTTTGATAGTTCATTTTACCAGATTGAATTTTATGGTTTTTATAATTGTGGCTTTCCAATCTATTTTTGTCGTTTTGCCAGACTTTTTATTTTTCCAGCCGTCCTCAAGTTTCCAATAGCTTTCATAACTATTGAAGATTGATTTTTTTATATCAAACCCGGTATGTATCAATTCAAGTTTTTTGATAAATTCAGCATCTTGCGTTGCTTCTTTAAACCCTTGCTTGCATTCTTGTTTATAAATTTTAAAATTTGTGCGCCATGTATCTGTTATTGGTTCTTCTGTTATTGGTTTATCTATACCTACAATGCTATTGCATTGCTTTTGTAGTTGCTTTTGCAGTGCTCTGTCAAGTGCTTTTGTAGATGCGTTGGTAGGTGCTTTGGTAAAATTTACAATAGCAATTATGTTGCTTGAATATTGATTTTTGCTTTTTTCAAGCAGTTTAATAAACCCCCAATCAACAAGATTATTAAACACTTTTGAATATGTGCGATAATTTCTAATACCTAAAGCATCTTTTGTCATTTCCATTGGTAAACCAAATTTTTCTTTCCACCCCAAGCGATTACAGTGTTCAATAATAAAAAAATACATTGCCGTATGTGTTGGTGTAATTTTATCTGGATTTTCAAAACACCAATCAAACCATTGTCTTGATAATTCATAACCAGTCATATTTTTATAAAAAGAAACCCGGCAACAGTTGTCAATCTCAAACTCATGCAGGGCAGGAATCTAAAAAACTGAAACCGGGTTATTATTGTCAAATTATTAACCATGAATTTGAAATTGACGGTACAAACATACAACATTTTTTTGTGAAATGAAATAAATTATAATTTTTTTATGTTGCATGCTGTTATTATTGCATTTGCCCACTGCCGCTGGAATTGACGCCATGACTTCTCATATTTACCATTCCGATCTTGCCACAGCATTGCCATCGGAAAATATCCAGCCTTCACCGTTTCACGTATTCGTTCTAAAGCTTTATCTTTTGTATCATTCTTAAAACCGACTAAAACAAAACAACGAATATTGTGATATTTTTCTATGCTTTTAAACCCTGCCTCGGTTAGCATTTCTCTTGCTCGTATTAAATGTAGCAAATCGTCCGGCGTATCATACGCAAAGTACATTGTATCAGGTTTTAAATCCTTCAGTTTTTTTGCTATATCAAAGGTCATTAATCTCGCTTCCAGCCCACCCGTGAACTTAGGTTTTTTAGGTTGTCTTTTTAACATCTCGAATACCTTATCAATATGCCCTTCCGAACAAGCCAACAAATTATCATCCAGAACATTATATCCTTCCTTAATTTCCAATTCCCTAATATTTCCCTCCCTTCCTGGCACTGAACAAAACCAACACCTATTAGGACAGCCTCGTGAAGTAATCACATATCCCTTTTTCAGATACATACCCGGTTCAAAATTTTTTCCTGGCCGATTAAATGCCGGGCCGCCGATTTTCGTTAAAGTGACTTCTTTCCATTGGTTATATAAAAATTCCGAACGTTTCATATCATAAGTGAAGGTAACTGATATATGAACTTCATCCGCCTGATCAAAAAATGACGGAGGTATGTTTATTCTTACATTCTCGTCCATTGGCGTTGCATTAGTCAGTCTTGGAAAGACTCTGATGATGTTCATTTTTTTAACCGTTCATAATTTAATTTTTCAAAATAAAATTGTTTATCCCATTTTGGCAACTTTAAATCTCCAAAACTTATCGCTACCTTCATCTTTGTCGAACTTTTAAATAAGTTCTTTTCAGGTGTTTTGTTTAACATCATATCCAAATAATATCTAAATTCCTCTAATTCCCAAGACGATTTATAGTTATTACAATTTCTGCATGATGGCATTTTATTTTCAAGATTATCCCGTTTAGGCATTAACATACTCCCGTAACACCGTGTGACTGGTGTTTGATGATCTACATGCATATTCTTATATTCAATGTGATTTCCGCAGTACGCACAACGCCCATTGAATTTATTGTATATCAAATGTCGTTCACGAAGTCTTTTGTCCATTTATGAAACGCTTAAAGAGAAATTAATAGTAATGTAGTCCTTTTGCTTTCGTTTTTAATCATTCTTATCACGCTCAATGAAAATGATAAATTCAACAACAGCATCAAATGTTGCTTCAAGCAATGAATTTGACTGATGTAACCCTAAATGATTTATTCTAACCATAAACTCTTTCGTTTCTACATTTATCATTGCAAAAGTTCTCAGACAATATGAATCAAAGTAATTATCCTTGCCGTTTGAAATTACTTTTTTGGGATCAATTTCGAGTTTCGCAATTTTTTCAATTACAGGCATCAACCAGTCCCAACAATTATGATATTTAAGCCCTTCGGCAAATATTTTGTCTTTAATTGTTAAGCCATCAAATTTGGCTATCAACATATTTTTTTCTAATGTAGTCATTTGATTTTATTTTAATCCGGCATTTCTTGTCATTCTTTTACTTGAAAGTCCTTTAAATCTTTCATTCCTGCCAGTATTCAAATATCTCGAAAACAAACATACATAGTGTCACAAATAATGAGACGCTGGCAAACCATATCAACCATCCATTTGCCACACATACACCAGATAATAATATTATTATCAGTGTTTTTATAATACTCATACCTTTTTCAAGTATTGTCATGATAGTATTTGTTTATACTGCTCATAACGAAATCTCATCTGCTCTCTCCTCCTTATGTCGTTCATATAGTCACGTAAACCGGATATATGAATATCCTTCTTAATGTTTTTTTTCTTTAGATATTCGGTTAGTATTCTATGTACCGACAACTGACACACCCCGCACTTTTTGCCTATCTCCGCCAATGTCTGCGGTGCATGGGTGTTAAAAAGATTAACTACTTTTTCATAATCTTGCCATTGCAGATGATGATATTTTTTTGTCATTTTATTGTCGTAGTGTATCCGCAATTATAACATTCATAAATTATTATTCCCGGCTGATATTCTACCGCCACTGTGGGGAAACCACAGATAAAACATTCATTATTCTGTGCCATAATTTTATTTTTTGTTCAGGGAATTTCATTTCAATTTCATATTCATACGAATATTTTCCTTTTATTTCCACATAAAATAATTCAATTATCTGATCCGCCTTTAACTCGGCCACCTCCGGGATCATGTTCGGCTGTAAGATGTCAATTATTTTTTGTTTCATGCTAAAAATATTTTTTGCCTTTCTTTTTTAAAAATTTCCTGCCCATATTATCATAATAATACCATTTGCGTAGCCAATAACCCTTAAACGATTCAGACTGTTCATATTCCTCAAACGTATGAGATTCTTTATATCTCATCCATTCTTTATATTCAGCCGGGGATAATCCCTCATTCATACAAAAAAATTTAAACGTTCATAAATGGATTTTGTTATCCTTACATCGTCCAGGCAATGTTCCCTGATTTTATCATGTTCACAGCCACCAATGATTTCAATTATTTTTTGCTTCATTTTATTTTTTCTTTTCTTCTGTTATCCCAAATCTTAATCCTTCCAGATGGCAGGATTCTTAATGTTATATCTTCTTTAACAGAAATAATACTAATATCATCAGTGTTATTTACAGTGCAATTATAACGAAATTCAGTATTATTTACAATAAACCCTGATTCAGTAAACTGATTCATAACTAAAATTTTAAACGTTCATAAACTTGTTTTGTTACCCGGACATCGTCCAGGCAATGTTCCCTGATTTTATCGTGTTCCCCGACCTGGTAAAGATCAAATACCTGATCACCTTTTATGTCATTGTTCTTTTCAATGCCGAAAAACTCAGCCAAACTTTTCAGGCTGTAATATTGCTTCCACCTGAACGGATCAAACATCAGCATAGTGTCGAATAACATTTCATGCTTTTGTGTCCGAAATTGAAGCGGTGGTTTGATACCATATTTCAGGCAGCGGTGAAAAATAAACGGGGCATCAAAACCAAGAAGGTTGTGGCCACAAATCTCATCAGATGATTTGAGATAATTATTTACAAAAAGTGTTAATAATTTTTTTTCGTCATTATCAAATAAACTTAATCCAGCAGGAAAGGCTAAATTTATTATCCCGATGCAAATAATTTGTCCTTTGAGGCTGTTAAGTGCCTCCTTGCGCCATTCGCTTTCCAGGTTTTCATCCTTCCACTTTTCAATAGTCTCGGGCTTGGAAATATTTCCCGGAATTTTCAGGCTGTCCCTGTCCGGCTTTGACGGGGGCGGGATCGTCTCAATGTCAATGTATATCATAATATTTAATTTTAAAAAGGCAGGTCGCCGCCATCGGCCACCTGGTTGATGATTGTTTCCGTTGTCGTTTCCGATTCAATTTTCATCAATGCCTTAAATTCCGGACTGGCTGATATTTTCTCCTGCAAGAACTCAGGTAATTCTTTATACAGATTATAATCAAAATCTTCAAATTGAAGTATCCGGGATGGGTTAATCTGTGCAGGACAGATTATCCCTTTCGGCAATGTACTAATACTTGCAATATTGGCATAAGTCTTTCCGTTTTTTGCAGGCTTGTGAATTACGTTGAGAAGGCACGCCACGCCAACCAATTTTGTAATATCAAAATGTGTCGCTTCTTCTTCCGAAAAACCCTTACCCCGCCAGCCTTCTAAATCCCGGCGAAGGTTAGCCCCTTCAAACATTGACAGGGTGTAATCATTTGAAATACTAAAGGGTTGTTCGCCCTTCTCCTCATTGAAAACTTCCATTTCTGTGGGAAGTTCCCACGTTAAATTTGCTTTTTTCAGGAGTTTCTTTACCCCCTTAAATTCCATTTCCTGCGTACCCAGCTCTATCATCTGATAGCACCTGGCAACATAACTACCAGCAGGAATTAGCTTCCTGGCCGGACTTGATTCTGCATAGATTCCCATAATTTTTTTTTAAATTGTTTGATTGATTTTTTGTTTAAGCTCTTCTGATCCATATAAGTTGATCAGTTCGCATAAAACAAATAGCTTGCTTTCATAATATCCTGACAAAAATAATTGAAATTGCCGGGGTTTTGAAATACTCATAATTTTTGGAATTATTGTTTATTTAATAGTTTCTCAAATAGTTCCTTATATACATTATTCCAAGCGTCAAAAAATTCCTGTTCTGTTATTTCAACCGTTTCGGTAATATACTTTTCGCCGAAATAGGTCATACCGATTTCAAAAATATTTGAGTTAGGAAAAAAACCGATAGCTAAAATCTTTTTATTTTGCGAAAAGATTTTAAAAT
>Ga0209416_1002313_pt1 | contig 10708 bp, 23 predicted proteins | sample RifGroF1_FD_184001 | JGI IMG/M metagenome (GOLD analysis project Ga0209416, IMG submission 184001) | Groundwater microbial communities from Rifle, Colorado, USA - Groundwater F1 (SPAdes) (version 2) | ecosystem: Environmental > Aquatic > Deep subsurface > Groundwater | place: Rifle, Colorado...
ACTCCTGTAATACCTATTGTGCTAAATTGACGATTTAAATTTAATAATTCAAAAGTATATAAAGGTAATAATCCTTTGATAATATTTTTCTTTAATACTTCTCTTTGTACATATAAATATTTATGTGATATATTAATTCTATCTTTTAAAATTCTCTTGTATTTACTAAAATCCCCTTTTGATTCAAGAGCAATCCTAACTAAATTAAGTGTATTAACTTTTGCACTGCCAATAGATATTGATGAACCACCTATTGAATTAAAATGACCTTTTAATTCTTCTTCATCATCTTTATTTTCTATATCTTTTAATGAACTGGTTAACCTACAACAACTTGACAAAGCATCAACTTCAGTAGCATTATAAATATTTACATCTTGCCATGTCATATTATGTTTATTGATGAATCTAGCCATATCTTCATCAATATATTTATTATTTTGGAATAATAAACTTGCAGATATTACTGGAAAAGTAAAGAATTTTTCGTATCTTATTTCTCTTTCATAATCAAGAAAATCTTTTTGATATTGAATAATTTCTTCTAAATGGTCTATAATTAAACTACCATCTGGGAAAATTTCATCCCCTAATAATCCTAAAATATGATCTCTATCAAGAATACTAAAATTTGTGTAAGCAGATTGCTCTCCGCCTTTTAAATAAGGTTGATTTAAATTAAATAATATCTCTTGCCATTTTTGTTTTTTATACACTTCTGCATCTAAAACATAATTTGTTTTTACATCATTCTGCCAATAATAATAAGCATATATTAGATAATCAGGAATACCTACTGCTCCAGATTGCATATTTGTTGCATAAGATACAAATTCTAATACATGATGATTAAATGTATCTAAATGTTGTGCTGGTTTTGCTTTCATTGTATCAATAAAAAATAATCCTTTTTCAACAATAGGTTTTAATGAAAATGCAAAACAATATGGTTTTAATGTTGATTCATGGCTATCATGAGAATATAAAGCACCGTTTATTTGCAATTCTAACCATTTATCCGCAGTTTCTTTTCCGAAATTCTCTTTTAATTCTATGTAAATTTTATTATGTGAAAGTAATTTATTATAAGGCTTTCTACTTTCACTTAACATTATAGATATATTTTTATCAGTAACATTGCTATTATCATCAATTGAAGCATTAGCAACATTGTCACTATTCATAAATTTTTTAAAAAAATTAGTAATATTAAGTGACTCTTTATCTAACCCTTCAATTTCAAACATTTCTTCTCCATACTTCTTTTTAAGTCTTTGAAATTGAGTTTTATAATCTTCGTCTAAGGTGATTTCAATTCTAAATTTACTGTCTTGTTGACTATTATCATTTAATTTCATATATTATTATCCTTTCTTTATCGACGGAATTTTTTTGTTGTTTACAAAGTCATATATATATTGGTTAGTTGACGATGGAACATAATTTATATTTTTATATTCTTCATGAAAACTTCCTAAAACACCATAATCAATATAAGTTATGTATTTTTTCATATGATCAATATTTTTTAAATATCGCCAAGTATAAATAATATTACATATTTTGTCTTTATATTTTAATTTAAAATATTTAGTAATTAAGTATACAGATTCTCTATTCCAATCAGATAATGGTTCTCCACCTAAATAACATAAAGACATTTTTGGATAAATATCTAACCATCTATTTAAAACTATTTCAACATCATCAATTAAATTTTTATTTGTTGTCTTATACCCTATTCCTTTTTGTTGCAATTCTGGATTATGACAATTAGGACATTTTATAATCTTATCACACCCACTAAAATAAATAGATATTGAAGGATACCATAAACCATCATTGTTTATACTATTTTGCAATGTGACATATACTTCATTTGTCATTGAGATATTACCCATTTAATTGCTTCATTAAAATTCATATTTTCTCCATTCACTTGTAACATAGGCATACTCATAAACCCTTTCTTGATCATAATATCAACATCATTACACTCTTCATATGTAATTTGTTTTTGGTCTAGTTTTGTTTTTAATATTTTACATTTTTCACAATTATTGCTGAATAAAATTATTTTACTGATAATTAATTCCTCCTTTAATTTTATTTTATTTCAATCTCCTACTACATAATTAGAAATTCTTTTTGGTTCAAATAATTCAAATCTAAACTTTTGTTTAGTAGGATTTTCTTTTTCTTTAGGTATTTCTTCTTTAAAAATACTTAATGGTCTAACCCATACCTTTCCTGATTCATATAATGATTTATATACAACATGTTCTTCTCCTGTTTCTGTATGTGTACAAATATTTAATATTAAATATAAATCACCTTTAAAATGTCTTACTATTTTACCTTCCAAAATAATTCCTCCTTTATATTTAACCTACCTTCAACCTTTTAACTTCAATAAAACATTCATACCCATTTACTTCTCCACATTCATCTACATTACAATATAATTGATTAACATCTTCTTTACTCAAAAACCTTAAACAATCCTGAGATTTTTTACAATCATCATTTCTACAAAGATTAAATTCAGACAAAAATTCACCTCCTTTTCAATCTACAATTATATTAACATTCTGTAGTGAAATTGTCAAGTATTAATTTCCATTCCATTTCTCCTTTCTTATATTTTAATAATTAATCAACTATCTACACTTCTCACAATAACATTCTACATTATAACTATCAAAATAATCTCTACAAAAACCACATTTACTACCATACAATAATTTATGTTTATCTCCATCCTGTGAGATATAAATACCGAATTCATTATATTCAATTGCTAATTCTACTGTAATATCTTTTTTCATATTATTCATATGTAATATTAATCTCCTTTAAATAAAATTTATATTAATTTGGCTCAATTCCTGTACCGTTACATCTATCACAATTTTGATTTTCACCTCTATCTTCATAACCACCAGAATATACCTTAATAATTTTCTTTCCTTCACATTCTAAACATACAGTATTCATTTTAATATTAATTTCAAATGCAATTTGTAAATCTCTAATTTCCTTGTCATATTTATCTTTAATTATTTTAACTTCATTTTCTTTTTGAATTTCTAATTTATTAATTTGTTTTTTAATTTCACTAATTACGTTTATTAAATTCATATTTAATATCCTTTCTTATTTATATTTATAATCCTTCAATCTTAATCTCACTTTTCTTAAATAAATCATTTACTGTATTACGATATGCAATTTTCCTTAACACATTAAAGGTGTCTATAAGATAAATATCATTTCTCTTATAAATATCCTTTCTCCTACTTGCACATTGCTTAACCGTAGTGATACCCTTTATCATCTCAAATTTACTACCTAATCTAATTTTATAGTCTGTAAGATTTACTTCTATTAATCCAATCTTTGGAGGTAATTTATCAATAGGAATAATACCAACAGGAGCAATCACGTATGTGTATTCACATTGACAACAGAATCCATTCAAAAAGTCTGAATATGATGCCTTTGCTTCTATTCCCATTACTTTATATTTATCTACTGTATTATCTCTTAGGTTTAACATATTGCCTTTTATACCAACAACATCTATGGTATTTTTAGTTATTGCTTTACCATTAAACCAATCATAATCTTTTAGATAATTAGAATTTTTAGAAAATTGAACTTCAGTTGCTATGCAGTTATAACCTTTTGAGTATAGAATATATTTAGATATTTGCTTGAGTTCATAATGCTCTTTCGATTCGTTTTTATTATAGTTTTCATTTAAGAGTATTTAATATCACCTCACTTTATATTTGTACTATCTATTATATTATTCATCTTCCCACACATCTAAATACTCTTCAACCATATCTCCAGATTGTGAAGTACAATAATGTCTTGTATCACATTTAGGACAGATATAAAATTGATAAAATACATTTCCATATTCGTCAGATTCTTGTTCTATTAATTTAACTTTTGGATTGCAATTTAGACAATACATAAATTATTTCTCCTTCCTTCCTTCCTTCCTTCCTTCCTTCCTTCCTTCCTTCCTTCCTTATACTCTCAAACTAATTGTATAGTATCAGACCATTCATATTTAACAATTTTACCTGTTTTAATATCGATAATTTCTCTGTATTCTTCTCCATCTTCCATTCTATAACCGTAATCTCTTAACAATTCAGAATTTAATTCATTATCATCCATAGGAGAAAATATTATTTTTGCTTGGTCAAATAATTTTTCATTCCAATTTATTTTCTTAATACCTTTATTTAATAAATATAATTCACTTTCGATGTTCCATGATGAAAATAATGCTCTAATCAAATTATCTTCTGAAAAATATCCACTATCACCCATTCCATTTTGATAATAGAATCTCATATTATTTCTCCTTAACATTTTATTATTTACTTTTTATTATGTTTTTCAATTAAATCTCTAACCATCATAATATCTTCTGATTTCTCATTTAATTTATCAATCATATTAATAAACTTTTTTAAATCTTTCCATACTTTTATTTCTGTCATTTTTAGTTCTTTAAATTCTTTATTAGTCAATAATTCTGATGGGTTATCTTTTTCTATATAAAAATAAAATTCATATCCATCAAATTGACCACTATCAATAATAACTTCGACACATTCTTCATCTACTCTTCTGATTGTTGCTTTTTGAAATGGTTTTGTATTACCTATTAATATTTCATCGTCATCAAATACTTCTATTTCATTAACAATATATACAGTAGTAAATTCTCTTGCTTCACTCCAATTTTTCATATTATTTATCCTCCTTTATATTTTATTATTTATTTCTATTACTTATTATACATACTCTAATTCTAAAACATATCCTTTTGATTTAACTTGTGCAACAATTCCTACTAAATCTATTTGTTTACCATTAGGTTTAATACCATCACTATTACAATTAGGAGATGCAAAATGTATTTTATCAAAAGTTGTACTTTTAATTGGTGATTTATATAGGTAATAACATTTTCTTTCATGTACCCATTCTACTGTGTCACCTTGTTTTAGATTAATATTTGGATATGTGTTTTGTTTTACTATTAACATATAATATATTTGCTCCTTTCTTAATCATCTAATCCAACATATTTCACATAAGTTACAATCTTACCTTGTTGAACATTTTTCTTATTAACTACTTTATATCTTTTACGTTTCATTTCTTCAAAATGTAAATATTCATGAGCTGGTTCAGATGGAGAATATAAATACTTCTCAGATATAACTTTTGCTTCTTTTGTGATAGTAGTTTTATATTTTATCATCTCCTTCATTTTCAATATCTACAATATTCACACTATTAGTAATACCACATTTACCTAATATTTCATGAATATCACTTACTATTTCTTCTGCATCTTCCATTGATTCTACTTCTATCCATACATTTAATAATATTTCCATATTTATTCTCCTTCCTCAACTCCATCAATTTTTATATCTAATATTTCTAACATTTCACGAATAGTTTTTATTTTATTAAAATAAACATCATACATATGAATATTTCCATCTTTTTCATGTTCATTCTTTACAAACTCATACTCTTTATATCTAGTTAGTATTAGTTTCTTTTTATCTTTGGATAATCTAGTCATTTTATTTCTCCTTTTAAAATACTATCTACTTCAAATGAAACACACATTAATTCTTCTGCCATTTGTTCATCAAATTCTACATTTTCACAATAGGATTCTTCTAATGACTTACAATAATTTTCATTTTCATCATATAAACAATCTAAAAGCCATTCTAATCTTTTATTTATAATACCATTTACTTCACACAATTCTTCACCATTATTATATTGAGCAATTATTTCTCTATTTTTAATAAGTATTATTGTTTCATTATCTTGTAAAAATTGTTCTTTTTCTTTTAAAATTTCATATAATCTTTCCTTCATATTAACATACTCCTTTCTTTCATAAATATTTTGATTAATATTCATCTTCCTCAATTCCATCATTCCCACAAGTAATATTTACATCAAAACTTTCCTTTAAGAATACTCTACCAACAGGACTATTTAACCACCCTATGATTGTATCAGCAACAATTTCAGCACATTCAGGATTATTGTTAACTATATTAACTAATTCTTCATTTGATGAATCATATTGATAATGCCTAAATATTACATGTTCTAATGTTTGTTGTTTATATTTATTTAACCATGTTTGAACAATTTTGCTTGATGTTCTATTTGCTCTGTATTGAGACATATCTTTGTTCATGGTTTATTCTCCTCTCCAAACACTCTACTATACTCTTCTCTCAATCCTTTAAACGTAAATAATTGCATTAATTCTCTTCTTGAAGATTCCCAATCTTCTTTTAATATGATTGTTTCATTTTTAGTTTCCCATTTTCTTTTTGCTAAATGAATATAGTTATATAATTCTCTTGCATTTTGATTAACTAACCTATTCTCTTCATAACTACTAGGAATAGCAATGCCATGTTCGTCTATTCTTGAGCAAATATTTTGATCATATAATTCAGCATGATAATAGTAATATATCCATAATTCATATGATTTTGTTTGTTCTTTTGTAGGTGTAATAAATGTGCAATGATAATGTTTTTTAAATAATTCTGGATTGTTCATATTAGTTTCTCCTTAAAGCATATGTATATTTTACACTATCTTTGGTTATTTTACTAGATAGAGGAGTTGGTAGAATAAAGATAATAATCCGTCGGAAGATAATTATGTAATTAATATCAACTTCTCTTTTTTATTTAATCAAATATATTTCCCAATACTTCTTCTACTTCATAATCAACATCTATAAGGTAATAACAAACAGGGTTTATAGTCATTGCAGAACATTTATTACCATTATATCTTGAATCAGGACTATTGCCATAAGCAATCATTCTTTTTGTTTCTTTCCCTTCTTGATATATGTCAAAATAATCACCAATTTTTAATTTAATCATATATTTATTCTCCTTTTTTAATCAAATGTCGTTTCGATCTTATCTTCTTGATAGAAATAATTTTGGTCTTTCTTCTTTCTCTAAAACGATTATATTACCTAATTTTTCATATATGGTATTCCCTCTATGCCCATCATAATAATCATCACATTGAATATCTATTTCTAATCCTTCTTCTGTTTCTCTGATTTTATCTACCCAACCTTTAATTCTTTGAGTAGTATGACCATAATATTCTGTGCCTTCAATATAATCATTAATTTTAATCATATTATTATTCTCCTTTATTATTCCATTGATTAGATTCTATTAAAGATTCAATTTCCCAATCTATATAATTTTTAATTTTGCCAATAATACCTCTAACTTCTAATTGATTCTTTTTATTTTCAAAATCTTTAAATTGTTCATATAATTTTGTTTCTGCAATTGCCTCCCAAATATCATGTGTGTTACTTAGATTTTTATGTTCAATTTGTGAATAAATAATATTTTTAATTTTGTCAATTTCATTGAATATTATTAATAAACTATTTTCTATTTTTTGTTTTGTAGTAGGGATTAGAAAAGTAGGATTCGTATTTTGATTATTCAAATTATTGATTGTGTTATATTTATTATCAATATTATTCATACTATTAATATAATCAATAATTTCCTCTATTTTCTTACACATAACTATTTGATCAGGAATTCTTACTCCACCTCTATTTAATTTCTCATAATGAAATTTCTTAATCTTTTCCATATCCTTCATCCTCTTTCTTCTGTTTTTGATTCTTCTTAACTTTTTCTATTTCTAATGCAAGTTTACTTTCATTTTTATTTTCCTTATCTTTCTTTTTCTTCTCTATTTCTTTTTTGTCACATTCTTTTACGTAACCACGACAACCAACAATTACATATGGTTTATCCTTTGGAGGTTTAATATCTTTGCATGTAGATGCAGGAAATTCACCATATATTTTTTCACCATAACTTGCTATCCATTCTTTTTTAATGATATTTTTAACAAAATTAGGGCAAATTTCTTTGCTTGAGTTTTTATTATCTATATTATCATCATCACTATTATCTTCTATGTATTGTTTTTCTAATTCTATTGTTTCATCATCTTTATGCTTATCTTCTAATTGAGTATTTTTAGGTTTACGTATGATTAATTCCTTCTTTCTATATATGTATCTCTATGTGTAGTATACAATTATTTTTATATTCTGTCAAGGTTTATTTTTACCTTTTTCTAAGATATATTGGACTTAGATTTCTTGCTTTCCATAATATATTAAGATATAATTTTTGATATAATGATAATCCATTCCAAATACTATCTCCGATTAATGATTTGGGATTTAGATTATTAATATATTCTACATATTTTATAATTTTGTCTTTCTCTTCTTGTGTCATAGCATCATCATAAGGTTTATTTAAAATACGTTTTCCTTTGGTAATTATATTTATCTCTCCTTTAACTAAAATTAACCCAAATACAATCTCTATGATTATTCTCTAAACAATCTAAATCACACTCTCTATCTAATTTACAATTATTAAGTTTTAAACAAAAACCATTTATAATATTAATATTCTTTGATAGTATTTCTTTGTTAATAGTTAATAATTTATCGTATGTTACTTTAATATAATCATCATCGGAACAATCACACCATGAACAATCTTTATATTTCTCTTTACTTTTACATTCATCTTTATATTTATTTACAATTTCACACCCATCTAATTCACTCATAATTCCCCATTCAAATGCTCCACAATCTAATATTTCTTCTCCAAAATTTTCATATGGAGATTTTTCATATATACTTAATCTTACTCCCATAATTTATTTTTATTCTCCTTTTTATATTAATATCATGACCAAATTCCAAATTGATCACAATATTATTTTTGATAATTTGATTTTGGGTAAATTAGTGCTTGTAAAGTATTGATTTATAAGGGTTTACAAGCACTAATTATGGAAATATTGAAAAATCTATATTTTTAGGTATTTTTGCCATGTTTGAATGAAACGGATATTTGATCATGATTTTATTTTATGTATTTTTGATATTTATATTGATTAATTCTTTCATTTGCTAAATTAAAATATTTTTCTTCTTTTTCTATACCTATATAATTACGATTTGTGTTTAAACAAGCAATTGCTGTTGTACCTGAACCTATGCAATTATCTAAAACTATATCATTTTTATTTGTGTATGTTTTAATTAAATATTCAAATAATTCTAATGGTTTTTGAGTAGGGTGAATAGTTAAACTAGGATGTATTTTTCCAAATATAATTATAGAAGTAGGAAATTTCATATTTCCATGTTCATTAGATTTATCAATCATATTTGCTTTACTATAATTACTTCCACTAATATCATCTCTTGCTTTATCACCTTTTGAATGACTTTTCTTTTCTCCTTTGAATTTTTGTGGATTGTATGTAGGTTGCTTCTTATAAAAGACACATATATCTTCATGTTTTCTTAACGGCATTCTATTAGCATTTAAAAATACAGTAGTCATAATTTTATCCCAAATTAAATTATATTTCCACATTTTTCTATTGCTCATCATTAAATCTGCTGTAAACATTCCATTAGCAAATAGACAAATTGCACCATTTTCTTTTATTATTCTTTCATAGTGCATCCATAATTCATCAAAGGGTATAATAATATCCCATTTGTTTCTTGCAGTTTGACCATATGGCAAATCACATAAAATTAAATCTATACTCTTATTATCAATATCCTTCATTACTTCTAGACAGTTACCAAAATATATTTTATTTAATTCTATATTAATTCCTCCTAACAATTATATTTTAAAATAATAATTCACCATCTTATATCAAATATCACAGAAATAATAATAAATAAAATACCTCCAATTAAACAAGATACATAAAGTTTTTCTATACATCCTACATTCTCATTAGAATTATAACTTTTATTATTACTTATTCCATTGCGGTAATTATTTACATAGTCAATCCATTCTTTATCATTATTATTATATTTATAATGATTTCTACCATCATATTCTCCGTGTATACGTTTTTGAACATTTATAAGAAATTCCCAGTCTTTTAAATCCATTATTATTTATCTCCTTCTAATAAAATGTTTTCTAATAATTTATTTATAATTGGCATCCTTTCTATTTATTATTATCATATAATTGTTTATTTAATTTTAAAACATCTACATTGCCTATTTTCCTTTCGATAGAACCATTTGGTAAAAATATATTTAATTTATCTACTGTCCAATACCAATCAAGTACAATTCCTTGACTTGCTATTACTTGCCTATATATCATATTTTCATACTTATTATATTCTCTATTATCATAATTTCTACCATGATCCCAACTATTTGTAGGACTAACTCTATAATCATCATGTGAAGCTATTGCGTAAGGTGATTCTAAATTATCTTTTTCATATAATACAACATTTGCCGTTGGTATTTTGCAAAAATATATTCCACCATCATATGCTTTTAAATAAAAATAATAATATTTTTCAATAAATTTACTATTAGTATCTTTAAAAAATGTCATACTGCCAGCCAATAAAAAAAATGATTGCTCTGACCTTTTAGTATTAGTTGCGATTTTTGCTTCACCGTTTAAATCTATTTCTATAACATCAAATTTATTTTATCAGTAATTTTATCTGCAATTTTTTCTGTAGATTTTTCATTATTTTCTTG
>Ga0209416_1002323_pt1 | contig 10678 bp, 12 predicted proteins | sample RifGroF1_FD_184001 | JGI IMG/M metagenome (GOLD analysis project Ga0209416, IMG submission 184001) | Groundwater microbial communities from Rifle, Colorado, USA - Groundwater F1 (SPAdes) (version 2) | ecosystem: Environmental > Aquatic > Deep subsurface > Groundwater | place: Rifle, Colorado...
GGCACCGACCACGATAGTTCTCGACTCGGACCAAGCCCCGACAGCAGACATCGCAGCCGGCGAAACCTACGAACTGTACCGCCAGTACTACACCCTGCCGGACGACTTCATTGCCTGTGTCGATCCGATGCCCGCCCAGGACAGTTCCATCTTGGGCCGGTACATGACGATGGACGAGATGCTCAACGCACTCAGAAGCGACACGAGCAGTGGGTCGGCAGTTGGTTGGGCTATCGGTCCAATTCCCGACGTGTACGGCCGCAAGGCGATCTGGACGTTCCCGCCGAACAGCGACGACGACACGCTCGATCTGTGGTATCGGTCCAAGCCCAGGGAACTTCGATACAGCGGGTATGAAGCGAAAAGCAATGTCGGGACCGTGACTGTGGTCGCCTCGTCCAAGACCGTCACCGGTTCCAGTACGACGTTCGAAGACCTGATGGAAGGATCGCTGTTCCGGATCGGATCGAGCACGACTCAGCAGCCAACGGGATTCCGTGGCGTCAATCCGTGGGTCGAGCAGCGAAGCATCATCACGTACAGCGCCGCGACTACGCTCACGTTGGATGCCGTCGTGTCAACGTCCAGGTCTGGCGTGAAGTACACGATCACCGACCCGCTGGATCTGGATCCGACAGCAGTTCCTGCCTTGTACCGTCTGGCTGAACGGAACCTGTCTCAGTTGCTTGGCGGCAAGGAAGTAGATCGGGACGCCCGGCGCGCTGAACAGGCGATCCTGACTGCCCGCGGGGCCTTGAATCCTGACAGCGAAAGACGACGAATTGCCGGTGCCGGTCCAATCCGAATAAGCACGGCGAGCACTTTCGAGTTTGACGACGGGGGTGTGGTATGAGCAGTACCTACTGTACCAGGTCCGACGTTGAAGCCCAGTTCGGCGTGAAGAACGTCGAGCGGTGGGCAAAGTTGGAGGACGGATACACTGCCTCTCAGATCACCAGCCGAATCAACGCCGCCATCGACGCGGTCAGCGAGAACATTGACGACATGCTCAGAGCAGGTGCATTCGAGATCCCGGTCACGGACAGCAGCGGCGCGACTCCTGCGAGCATCAAGGAAATCTGTGCCGTCATGGCAGGCGTGTGGCTCTACGAGTCGCGTGGGGTCGATGACGTGGATCAGGCAGGCAACCCGCGGCACAAGTTGCAGTTCCTAGCCGAGCGTGCTGAACGGCGTCTGGAACAGATTACGGCACGAGTACGAAAAATCAACACCGCCTCGAATACCGGGTGAACCATGGCCGACGAATTCGGAATCTCGATACGTCTGAATGTGACCAAGGGATACTTTTCCGACAGTATCAGCAAGTCCTTCAATGACGACATGAACATCGCCGGGCTTGGCGGCGGCATTCAGCTTATCGGCACGACGCCTGAAGCCCTGGTGTTCGGTGATGTGGCGTACGAGGGCTACCTGTACCTGGAGAACCTCGACACCACAAACATCGTGGACTGGGGACCGTATGAAGGCTCGACGTGGCTGGCTCAATTCAAAATCGACCCTGGCAAGGGCGTGGTGCTAACGCTGAAACCCGGGGCAACGCTCAAAGCGGCATTCCGAACAGCCGAGGGTCGACTACTCGTTAAGTGTTATGACTCCACGACAGGCACATGAGCAATCCTCAGAACCCATTATGGCAGGTCTATAACGCGTTGTGGACGCTTCTGGAAGCGGACGCAGCGTTCTGCCTTGCCGTGCCTGCAATGAACCGGATCAAGTACACGGACACCACGGACAGACATCCAGATAAGGACAACGCCCTCGACGCCGACTTCCCGATGGTTCGGATCCGCTGCTTGGGCGGCAGGCCGAGGGCACACCGCACGAGCAACAGCAGCATGATCGAGCTGCGATGGACCATCGAGATCTACACCGGGGATCAGCGGCTGGCAACCCACGACAAGACGAAGGTGTTCGACGTTTCATGGGCGATCTGGAAAGCGCTCATCAACTGGCAGACGTACCTGTACGACTTCACCTGGAACGGGAACACGTTCATAGTCCGCTACTGTCGGGCGGCAGAGATCACCGACGAACTGTCGCACGAAGATATTCAACGCAAGCAACTCGGCTGGAGGTCGGTCTGGACTGGTGACACCGACGTGTGGTTCACGACCACGGACTTGACTCTAGCGTCAACATAAGGGGCCTATCATGGCAGTAATCACCGGACTTGATTTCGCGATTGGGAGCAACTCGACAGCTCACCGATTTCTGATGGAGATTTCCAACGAGGTGAAGGAATACATCGCCAGCGGTGGCCAAATGGGAGTTGGGCGCAAGTGCGGAATCGACGAATGGCGTGGTGTGGCCACGGCGTACGGGTATCTTCCGCCAGTCGCGTCGAAACCCGGAAGCGACTTCACATTTACCGGGAGTGTCGATGGGACGTACGGGTTCACCGGAACCGCGTACGCCGAGGCGTGGGATATCATCGCGAACATCGAGGAAGGCGAGTACCTCGCCTACTCCTTGCAGTTCTCACGCAACGGCGCCCTGACTGTCGGAAGTGCTGCGGCCACCGATTCCACGAATCCTAGCCCACCCTGTTTCCAGAACGCTTCGCTTACCATCGGGTCAGCAGTTACGGACGTGACGTTCTGGCGTCTGCGACTGTCCTGTCCTGGGTTCCCCTACGTGAGCAGCAGCACGTCAGGCGGGCGGAAGCGGAAGCGGGGTGCGTGGGACATGGAACTGGAATACCACTGCTACAACCAGAACCCGGCCGAGCTGCCTGTCCGGGGCACGTTCTACAACGTGAAGCCGTACTGCACGGCGGCGTTGTACTACGACCTGAACTGGATGACGCCGGTCACGATTGTGCCGTACGTCAACCCCGAGTCGAGACGACCGGTCAACACCAAGGTTACTATGCGAAGCCAGGGGAGCAACGGAACGGACATGGGCTACGCCAAGACCCCGGAAGCAGTTCCTGTGACGCTTTGGCCCTTTGCTTGAGGATAGAGCATGGCACGCGATAGCGTATTCAAACGACTGCTCAACCGAGGCCGCAAGTGGCTTGCTTCCAAGATCGCCCCGAAGCAAGACCAGGAGGATCTTCCTTCGCAGCCGCCGCTTGAGCAGTTGCCCATGCCGCCGCTGCCCGACTCTGGCGTGACTGACGAGCAGCCCGAGATCCTCAACCCCCCTACGCCTGCCAATACGGTTCGCGTTCAGCCGATCCCGGTTCCACCTAAACCCGTTGCCCCGCCGATCGCGCCTGACATGTTCAACGTCGGGCCCGAGAAGTCGAGACGAGAAGAGAGGCGTGAGGAACTGAGGGAACGGCAGGACGCAAGGATCGAGATCCATCAAGCTCAGGCATCTGGAAACAGCCAGCGGTCTGAACAACTGGCAGAGTCTGAATCGTCACGAAGGATCGAGTCGTTTCAGTTTCGCGACGAACATAAGCCGCTTCAGCCTGCACCAGTATCCGGGGCCGCGGTAGACAGACGCATCGGGCAGTTGGACTCGGACGCTCCCATCAGCAACGTGGTACGAATTCCACCCGAGATGCAAGGTCAGGAGATGGGACCGCCTCCGGGCGGTTTTCGCTTGGCGGATCAGGATCGACAGGAGCCATTCATTCCGCCGGCTGCAAAGGAGAACGACAACCAAGAAAAGCTGATGACTGAGAGGCAGGGCCAGGAGATGGTTCAGGTTCTGCGTGAAATATCGGCCAGATTGTCCGAGTTGAACAGTTCGCAGAAAGAGACAGTGATGGCGATCCAGAACCTTTCCAATGTACTTCCGAGCTTGGGAGGAGTGGTTGCCTGATGGTTGACTTCTACGAACTTGACGGATCGCCGACCGAGGAATGGGGAACCGATGGGTACTTCGTTGGTAAGCGGAGGCTGATGTGTAACTGGGCGGATAGGTACACGTTGCTTCAAGAGGCGTCTTCCGGAAACGTGAAGGTATATCCGTACAACAAGCCGCTACAGGCCTATGCGGTGGGTGCGACCATCATGCCGTTCGGTGATGAGCCAAACGAGGGCGACGAAGCCGATCAACTCCAGTACGGAACGGCGATTGTCACGATCACGTATGCAATTCAACCGTACTATCCGCAGCCGATTGGAAACTTCGCGGTTGTCGAGCAGTTGCATCCATACTACGAGTACGTTTTGCTTCCAGAAACTGGGCTGCATGTCGGTTCTGCTGGAGGAGCAAATCCTACCAAGGCTCAGCGAGTAATGACGGGCGGACTTGAGTACAACCTGTCGATATACGACTTGGCTATTCCGTCTGTCACTGGCATCAACATGATGTACACGTGCAACGAATCGCTGTGGTACACGTACCTGCTGGATTGGTATTTCAATCCGAAAAAGATGCTTCTGGTAGACGTATCTCCGCAAGCCAATGTTCGACTTGGAACAAGCATGAAATACCAGATGCACTACAAATTCCGGATTCGTGCCGAGGATTGGGATAAGTGCCTGACTGAGAACGGGTGGGAGACGATCTACAATGATGCCGGGCTTCCGATTGTGGGAACTAGCAACTTCAATCTGCTGCGTCCATGAGAGACATTCACCTCATACCTCCTGAGATCGGACAGCGTGTTAGCCGTGGCTACTTGACTGGCTTGCAGGAGCTTGCTTCTCACGATCACGATCCGGGCCTGGGGATTGTCACGAGGAACGGAGTGGTTGTTGCGCCAGACGAAACGTCGGCGGCGTTCAGGATATACACCTGCCAACTGACAGCCGACCTGCTTCCTGGCAGCACAGCCACGGCAATACTACTCGTAGGTCCAACCAAGAGTGCAACAGGAGATACGATTACCGTTTACGATACGCCAACGTCGATTACCACGGCTAAGAAGATCGCAAACGGAACGAAGTGCCGTGTGTTCAAAGACCACGACATGGATTTGTCAGCAGATGAATACGTGTTGCTGATTCCGTTTACATGCGAGGCGGACCAGTGAGAAAACCTCGACGTGACGAAATGTGGGATCGTAGTCCTGGCGGCGTGATCGTTCCGAGGCGGGTGACGCTGCCGACGAGGCGGCATATCGGTTGGCTTGGCACCGCAAAAGATTGCTGCGGAGAGGTAATTCCGCCGAGTTGCAACTGTTACTCGATTACTATCAGTGGCCTTTCAAACGGGACGTGCACTAAGTGTTCCGCGCTAAACAAGGCATGGTTGGTGCAGTTGACGGACACGAATACTTGGAGTTGCACGTTGTCGAGCATCTGCGGGCTATGCGGTGATGAGTCCCTCATCCTCACGTACGACCCGGATACGAACACATGGGAAGCGTCGTGTGTTGGAGTCGTATGGAGTGCTGAAGGAAGTGAATGCGGAACGCTGACTCTAGCTTACGTTTCGTCAACAGGGTACTGCAATGGCGATGCGTCATCCGTGTCGATCGCGCCGTATACAGGTGCGAATCCGTGTTCGTGTTCGTGTGCGGTTACTTGCTACGCGTGCGAGAGCAAAGTTGCTGGCTTTCTGGAGGTAACGATTGACGGACTTGTTGACGATGGGTGCAGCGGATGCAATGAAGCAAACGGAACTTACCTATTGGAATGGAATGCGTGTGGAACAAACATCTGCAACTGCCCTACTGGTTCCTTCGTTGATTCAAGCAATGGCGGAAGATGGACAGTCACAAGCGCTGTGGACTTTTGCAATAACTGGCCGGTGTGTGGATTCAACGATTTGCGAGTGACGTTCAATGTTGTTTGGACAGGAACCGTCTGGTACGCCATTTTACAACTTGCGTCCGCAACGCAGACGGGTGGTTGTTCCTCATGCACTAGCGGCACGGTCGTTTGGAAGCAACTGATGTCGGGAACGAGTGCGCACAGAGATTGCACCGATATTGATGTTTCGTTCACGCCTGCTGACGCCTGCACTGCGGCGAGTTCATGCGATATATCGGGCGCGACGGCGACTGTGGTGGCGGCGTAACTATGAGAGAGAATTCAGCCTGCATCGTTCTGCGACCGGATGGCCGTTACCAATGCTCCGTCCGCGGGATCGTGTTCTCTGTCCATGCCAAGCCGCCGATCCAGTGCGTGTGCGATGCGACGTTTGCCCCGCAGATTGAAATATCTGTAGAAAGTGCCGAGGAGTTTGATGCCGACCTGTCGGAGCTTGGTGTTATCGTCGAGTCCGACCATCAACGGAAGTCGCTGTGGTCACAATGGCGAGAAGCTGTTGGACGTTGGAAGAACGCAGGTAAGCCGAAACGCACTGAGGAGGAGATTCAGAACATCCTCGCCATGTACTGCAACCCACCAGGGAAACCATGTGCTGAATTCGGATACCGGCTGATGGTGATCCCTATGTGCAAGGCGTGCGGATGCAACCTACAGACGCCGGGCATCGGAGAGTTGTCGAAACTGAAGATGAGAACCGAGAAGTGCCCTAAAGGCTATTGGTCCTAGTTCATTCCTACGATGTGGTTTGTGATGTTGTCTAGATGACTATCAAATTCATCATGTCCCAATGGAACCGGCTCACCAATATCTGCGCCATCGGTCCAGACTTTGTTCACGGAATCGCCTCTGGAAAACTCGACAGTCCAGTCGGACTTCTGATTGATTCCGTACTTGCCATCCCTCCCAGCCGAATAGATCAGCGGGGCCAGACGAAACGAGATGTTGTTTGCGACTCGCGTGAACTTGCCAGACGAGTCTTGGGCCAGATCACCAATGCGGCGTTGGTTCGTTGGGTCAAAGTCGTTAGACACATCGCACGTCTGCAACTCGGACTGAAAGCCTGGAGCCCAGCGAAGGAACATGATCGGGTGCCCCCAAGCATCCTGGAACTCCGGAAATCCATCGCCGTCCGCATCGCCAACTTCGTTCTCGCGAAAGTGTTCGCGTTCAGCAGGATCGGACGCGACGATCATGTAGAGGCACTCGGCGGAATCGTACATCAGACTCCATGTCGGCTGAACCCTCCGAAAGTATCGCCGGGCCAGCGACGTTCTGGTGATGCCCTTGGGCCAGTTTGGTGGAGTGGTCGGAGGAGCGGAAATCCAGACGTTGCCCTGGATATTGACCCAATACTGGCTCATTTTGTCCGGGGACGCGAAGGAAGCCAGCAGCCTGACCTGTGCGTCAATATCGGACGGAACAACAGTCAGCGGATCAGTGCTGCCAGAGTCTCTAGGCCAAGTGATGTCCCGTACGCGGTCAGGCATTTCCATCCGCATGATCTCTCGCAGCGTTCGCACTTTCAACTCAGCCATCGCGTCCGGAGGAATCTTGCCGCTTACGATCGGAAGCCGTCTGGTGAAGAAGTCGGCATAGCGGTCCTGAATGATCGCGTCGAGCTTGGCGATAGTCGCCTTGGTCGCGGCTTCCTTGGCGGAACCTTGTGCAGTCCACAACGCCGCGAGCGACAGGCTCGCAAGCATCCCGATAATCACAATCACCACAAGCAGTTCCATGAGTGTGAATGCGTAGCGTTTCATGGGTCACCTCACCATCCAAGGACTGGTCCAATAAACTTCCACCCAATGAAGAAGCCCGCCGTGCAGATGACGGCCAGCCAAGAAACGGTAACCAGCCAGAACGGGAACAGAAACACGGCAGTCCAGTCAAGTGACTGCCATTGCCTGAAGAATCGAGAGATTGTGTTCATGAGACGTTCTCCTGAGTTGGTCCTGAATTCGAGATGACGATTACAATATAACTCAGATTTCCTTGAACAAAACCTACCCGTTTAGGGGGAATATGCCATGAGTCGAGTAGCATTACCAACGCCGATGCGGAAAACCTATCCGCCGTTCAACCCTGCCGCACTTCCCGCCTACCAAGCGAATCCGATGGGCTACTACCAGAACCGGATGCAGCAGAAGGGCCTGCCGTACCTTGGAACGCCGGGGCAGCCGATCCAGTACCGGCAGGGCGCTGGGCTTCCTCAGGCACAGCAGCAGATGCCTGCACCTCAGCAGTCCCCTCGTCCGCAGCAGCAGGCTCAACAGCCGATGCCTCAGCAGCAGGTGATGCAGCAGCAACAGCAGCAGATGGGCATCCCCTGGATCCAGCAGCTTCTTCAGCAGCCGATGCCCGCTCAGATTCCGATGGGACTTCCTCGGAGCCCGTACGAACAGCAGGGAAATGCGCTGCAAGGTTCGATGTTCGGTGCACGACCTGCCCCGCAGAACGCAGCCGTGTTCTCGGGGGCATACGAATCGGCCGGCGACATGCGTACCGGTCCCCAACTTGGAACCGAGGGGATGGGTCTTCCGATGTCCGAAGCATCCCAAATGCAGGCACTGAACCAACAGATCGCCCAAGAGCAAGCGGCCGAACGACAGCGGTACGTTCAGTTCATGAACGCTGCCCAACAGGCCGGCGAGGGCTATGCCGGGTACTGGAACCCCGAGACTCAGCAGAACGAGAAGCCTAACCGTGGAAAGGCAGCAGCCGCCATCACTGCCAATGCGCCCAGACACAAAGCATTGTCCGAGAAGAACAGGGTTTCCAATCGTGCGGCAAACTACGGCCGGTCGAACGGACTTCCGCAGTCGGCGGCGATTGCTGGAATTCAGGGGATGGACGCTCTGGCCCAGGATCCAAGCTACCAGCCGACCGAGATTCAGCGGTATGGGATGGGCTTGCCTCAGCCGCAGCCAGACCCGATGGAAATCGCCCGCATCCAGTCGATGGGACTGGCGCTGCAAGGCATGGGAACTGGTGGCCCGATCACGCCCGAGACTCTTCAGGCCCTCCAGGGGCTGTTTCAGACGCAAGGGAACGGGTTGCCGCAAATGCAGGATCCAACCGGCGGACAGCAATTGTTTACCCGTCAGGAAGGGCAATTGCAGGCGACACCAAATTACACATCGCGGGCACCTGGTCCTATTGCCTCGGCCGTACAGCAGAATATCGAAGAGGCCCCCTGGTATTCAAAGCCGGGTCGTGCAATTGGTTCAATGGTAGCTGCGCCTGTGCTCTATGGAACCGTAAATGAGCCGGACGTAGTTGATCAACTTGAACCAACCATCAAGAGGCTTGAGGAACTGTCACGGGCTGGAAACCAACAGGCCGCAAGGCTGCTTCAAGAGTTGATTCAAAGGTACAATCTGCAACTTCAGGAATAGGTGATCCATGACCCGACTATCGCCGTTCCCTGCATACCGACCGCTACCCACTCAGCCCATCGATCCGCTCACACTGCCGGCACTTCGGGCAGCGGCACAGCGACGTGCCCAACCCCTGGCCCTGGAACCCGAGCAGGAACGATCCCTGCTTCAATCAGGGTTAGGGCTGCTGGAAGTCATCGGCCGGACGCTCGACAAGCCGGGCGCCGCCGCGCGCGGTACGATCCACGGCATCACGGACCTGATGCAAGGCGACCCAACCCCTGAATGGGGTGGCGGGCTACTCAACCTGATTCCTCTCAGCGACACATTCGAGATCACGAAGCCTGAGAACCGTGTTTCCGGACGGGATCTGCTCGAGAACGTCGGTGTGCTGCGGAAGAACAAGCCGGGCCTGTTCAACTCGTTGGCTGATGCTGGCGGCGACGTGGCCGGGTTCGCTACCGAGGTTGTGACCGACCCCCTGTTCTGGATGAGTGGCCCACTTGGGACGTTGACTAAAGCCGGGCAGGCTACAAAGGCTGCTGCCAAGGCAGGCCCACGGTACACGAATGCCGACGAATTCACTCAGGCAGCCGCCCAGGCGATGCAGAGGCTGCAACGTGGGGCACCCGGCGTGAAGGAGATCGAGGCCCCGGCGACTCTGATCGAGGGTCTGGCGTCAGGTGAGCGGTCAATTCTCGGCCTCAAAGCTCCCTGGGCCTCAAACGCTGCGTTGGCGCTGGGTGACCTGCCCGGAGGCCGCACGATCGACAAGGCAGCAGGAACGGCCCTCAAGGCCCTACACTACGGGCTAGGCGACCCGATCACCAAGGCCATCTCAGCCCCCATGCGTGGGCTGAGGGCAGGGTTCGACATTTCAGCCCAGGGGCAGGCCAAGACCGCAGAGCAGTGGCTGGCAGACAAGTCGTTCGGGACGTACCGGCGAGTGTCGGGTTTGTGGAACGACTTCGCGCCCGTCGCGGTCGCACGCGAAAAAGAACTGATGGGCACGTTCAAGGAGATCGCTGACCATAATGCTACCTTCGGGGATGCCAACGCCTTTAACAAGGCGGCGAGGTACATGCACGAGATGCCGTACTTCAAGGACGTTGCCGACGTGAAGACGTATGTCGACTCGACGCTCGGGGTAGGGCAGGCATCGACGCCAGAAATCCAGCAGATGTCCGATACGCTCTCGACCAAGTGGCACGAGTACATCGAGGGAATGCGCGGGGTCAAGGACAAAGTCTATGACGAGCTGGCGGAACTTGGATACGACGGACCCAGGTTGGAACTGCGGGAACTGTTCGGCAGCCATGGTCGGCGGCGCTCGACCAACATCACCAGCTCGCTGGAAGCCCGCGAGGAACTGTTCGTCAACACGCCCGGCATGACGAAGAGCTGGATCGAGCTATCGATGGATCCGCTTCTCACGGCGTCCAGTGTGCGGGACGTTTCCCAAGTGAGCGGGTTTGTACCCACGGCGCCCGGAGTCGTGGACATTGGCTCCTACGTCCAAGCGGCTGATCGGCAGAACCTGGGTCGCGTTACCAGCATCGACCAGCAAACCGGGATCGCGAATGTCTACTTCCACAACAAAAAGAC
>Ga0209416_1002328_pt1 | contig 10657 bp, 19 predicted proteins | sample RifGroF1_FD_184001 | JGI IMG/M metagenome (GOLD analysis project Ga0209416, IMG submission 184001) | Groundwater microbial communities from Rifle, Colorado, USA - Groundwater F1 (SPAdes) (version 2) | ecosystem: Environmental > Aquatic > Deep subsurface > Groundwater | place: Rifle, Colorado...
AAATCGATTTTAAGTATGCAGACTGGCATAGGCCAATCATGGAAAACCGTAATCCAAGGAGCATGGCCGGAAATCTCCATAGCGGCAATAATGCTTTTATAGTTGTAGATGGACGGTTCAAAAATCTTAGCCTAGGAATTACAGCAGAGCAGCAGGCGCAATTCGGTCAGGAATACGGATTTTTGGAACTTGGCAGTTTTGACGGCGGTGGAAGCTCCACATTAATACTTGGAGATAAGATTCTCAATAGACCGTCAGACGGACATGAACGGTCAGTAATTTCGGCAATTGTGGGATATCGCAGATATGCACTAACAGAATTACCATTACTTAAGAGAGGTAAAGCAGGAGTGTATGTTAATCTACTCCAAAGACTTCTTGAAATTACTCCGGATGGGGTATTTGGATATGGAACAATGCGTGAAGTTGAAGAATTTCAGCGTAGAAAATACATGGAGGATGATGGCATTGTAGGAGCTAAGACATGGGCAAAGCTCCTTAAAGAAAGGGGAATAGCATGTTAAAGGATTTTTTATCTACAATTAAATCAAAACTTGGCTGCGGATATGTGCTTGGAAGTCAGGGAGAAGTAATGACTGCCGATAGAATTGCCAGTCTGGTAAAAAGCAATGGTAAATCACACTATTATTTCTCCCAATATAATGCTGAACAGTGGATTGGTAATCAGTGCTTTGATTGTTCCGGATTAATTGTATGGACGCTACAGCAAATGGGGCTTCTCAAAAGCGACTTTGTAGCTCATGACATATTCGGCCAGCTTTGCAGGGAGATAAACAGAATAAACCTGCAGCCAGGTGATCTATGTTTTGTCCAGAGCAGTTCCCGGATTTCACATGTTGGTATTTATGTTGGTGGCGGTAAAGTCATTCATGCCCGTGGTACTAAGTTCGGTGTTGTAGAAACTCCTGTACTGGCATACTTCAACAAGTTTGGCAGGCTGAAATGTTTCCGGGCTGAAGTAGAGGAACCAATAATTGATTTTCAGCGCCAGCATGGACTATCTGTTGATGGTATTATAGGTCCGCAAACATTGGGTAAGGCACAAGAAATTCAAAAATTTATAGATGAACTATTATTAAAGAAAGGATGATTACGATGAAACAAAACAGATGGAAAAGCCCTGTATTTTGGGGAGCAGTAGTAGCTCAGATAATTTCTATCGGGCAGATAACCGGCATATGGGCAAAGTACGGTATTGATACCGGAGTTGTTGGTGATGTTGTCGCTGGTGTATTGCAGATGGGAGTGTTGTTCGGGTTACTGAACGACCCCACTACAGCAGATAAATTCTAAATCCCACAGAATCTTGATAGCCGGTAGCCCCGGCAATCCTCCTTGGCCTCCTTCGGGAGGTCTTTTTTATTTGCCCATTTTTATTTTGTCGTATATTGTCGAACGATTATTACATAAACGCCTTGACTAGTAACGTAAAATGCGTTACAATATATACATAAAATAAATTTGAAAGGGAGATAAAAACAATGGATAATAGAAAATTAACGCACGATCAAATGAAAGAAAGTTTCCCAGGAATTGAAAAGATCACTGATACCGATGTAAAACCCATTATACAAAAAACAGAAGCTCTGAAAATTGTTGAAAAAATCGGAAGCCACAATATCACAGTTGAAGGCGAAAATCTAAAAATTGCAACGACTCCGTGGGTGAAGGAAAATGCTGATTTAATTCGTGCAAATAAAGCTGGAATAATAGCTTGTATGGCGGAATTGAAAGCTCGGCTGGCAAAAAAAGCAGAGGAAATACAGGCAAGATGGGTGGCAAAGCAAGCGGAGCAGGACGCTATTGACAAGCCTCTTATTGAAGCGATGCATGTGAGGGCGGCTGAACTTAGGGCGCAAATACCAGCAGATCACGTTGAAATAACAGTTAAGCAAACTGGCGACTTAGACGGTGACCCGATTATGGAGTATAAGGCTGGTGAAATAAAAATTAACTGGTCAGATATAAATATTGTAGGTTGGGCATCGGCGGTCCGCCCTGGCGCCATGGGTTCATTTGCATCTATTTGCGTAACATCTATCAGTTGTGAAAAACTGGAGGCAATCAAAGCTGATAGACTGGCAACAGAAAACAAAAAGGCCGTTGCGGAAAAAGCTGAAATTGATAGAGTTGCGGCAATATTTGACACTGCAAAGGCGACAGGTGAAAAGCAAGAACTTAAGCGTTATATGACTGATTGCAATGACCCACACGAAGAATGCAGCACGGATGTAGTCACGGTCTGGGCTATGCCTGACGGAAGCGAAAAAACAACTAGAATGCACACATGGTGATGATATGAAAGCGGTATTGGAAATAGAGCTTTTCGGCGAAGATACTAGGCAAATGTTAAGAACATGGAATAATCTTACTAATAGTCTTGTGCCTGGATTGGGAGACGCTACCTTCGGAAGCCTCTCTCCTTCTGGGTGGGTAGCTGAAATTAGAGGAACTGATGCCAAATATAAATACGCTCGTCAATTTCTTAAACGTAAGATTGATTATTCAAGAAGTAATTCAAAAGGTTCGAGAGGAATTTACGCAGAATATCTTTTAGATTCAAACAGTATCTACGAAGTAAAGCAACAAACTTCTTGGAAAAACAGCTCTAGATATTTTTGCACAGTTAATCAAGATGGCGATATTGTAAAAATGAACGAAGGTGAAGTGATAGAATGGCTAAAAAACCGCTTGGGATTAACGTCCTTGAAGCAGCCAGACAGCGAATAAAATACACTTTTGACAATTTCCCTAAAATATACGTCAGTTTTTCAGGCGGTAAGGATTCTTCTGTCATGCTTCATTTAGTTATGGACGAAGCGATAAAGAGGAATAGAAAAATAGGCGTGCTATTAGTGGACCTGGAAGCGCAGTACAGATTGACTATTGACCACATCCAGCAAATGTATGATCTGTACGCCGAACATATAGAGCCGTTTTGGGTATCCCTGCCTATAGCCTTGCGAAACGCAGTAAGCCAATATCAGCCACGCTGGACTTGTTGGGGCGATAATGTCGAGTGGGTGCGGCAGCCTCCGGCCATGGCGATTACAGACCGCAAGTATTTTCCTTTTTATCACTACAATATGGAGTTTGAGGAGTTTGTTCCGGAGTTCGGGAAATGGTACGGGAATGGAAAATTAACAGCCTGTTTTGTGGGCATCCGCGCCGATGAATCACTGAACCGGTACCGGACTATTGTGCGGAATAAAAGCAAATTTGAGGACAAAGGATTCACTACATGGATAGGTCAAGGCGTTTATAACATCTACCCTATATACGACTGGCGTACGGCTGATATATGGACATACAATGCTAAATACAATAAGTCATACAATCACCTATATGATCTGATGCACGGCGCAGGGCTTACAATACATCAAATGCGGATATGTCAGCCGTATGGTGACGATCAGCGCAAAGGACTATGGCTATTTCACATAATAGAGCCCGAGACCTGGGGTAAGATAGTCAAGCGGGTGAACGGAGCAAATCAAGGATCCTTGTATGCCCAGGAATCCGGGAACATATTGGGCAGGATAAAAATAAGCAAGCCAGAGGGGCACACTTGGGAATCATATGCTAGGTTATTGCTCGCCAGTATGCCGGAGAAAACCAGAGAACACTTTGAGAATAAGATATCAGTGTTTCTGAAATGGTACGAGGTTAGAGGGTATCAGTTTGGCATCCCGGATGAGGGCGACATCAATGACGAGGCAGATAAAAAGGTGCCATCTTGGCGGCGGATTTGTAAAGCACTATTGAGGAACGATTACTGGTGCAAAGGACTTTCGTTTACCCAAACTAAATCGCAAGCTTATGAAAAATATATGAAGATTATGAAAAGGAGACGTCAGCAGTGGGGATTGAGCAGATTCTTTTAGAAATCGAAAACTTACCACTCGATGAAAAAATAAGCGCTATAAACGATATCAGGATGAAAATACATGCCATAAGCCCGTTTAAGAATGAGCCGGTTGACTGTGTATTATGGGTGTCGGCAGACCAAGTAGAAGCAAATGACTATAACCCCAATGCCGTAGCTCCACCCGAAATGAAATTGCTACAGTTGAGCATTGAGGAAGACGGCTACACACAACCAATAGTTGCATATGGTACGAATGATTATTATGAGGTTGTGGACGGCTTCCACCGCAATAGAATTGGTAAGGAATGCCCGGAGATAAAGAAGCGGTTACACGGTTACTTGCCCATTACTCCGATTAACACCGACCGGCAAGACAAATCCGACCGTATTGCATCCACGATAAGGCATAACAGGGCAAGGGGCAAGCATCAAGTTACAGCTATGAGCGATATAATCTTAGAGTTATCTCGGCGAAATTGGAACGACCAGAAGATTGCCCGTGAACTGGGCATGGAGCCTGATGAAGTATTGAGACTTAAGCAGATAACAGGACTTGCGGAATTGTTTGCGGATAATGAATTTAGCGAGGCGTGGGAGGGTGAAGATGAAAACAACATTTAATATCAGAATTGAAGCAGAAATTAAAGTCATGCTGGAAGAGTTAGCGAAAAACGAAGGCCGTAGCCTTACAAACACTGTTGAGTGGTTGATAAAAAAGGAATATGAAAAAATGAAGGAGGGAAAGAAATAATGGAATACAGAAAAAGCCAGGAAGATATTAAACACATGGTTTCCAAAAGGCCATATCCAGGGACACTGCCAGTAGAACTGAATTCGCATCACTATTACATATCTGATTCCGGCCACTCGATTATGTGTGTACTGGAATGCCATTTGGCTGAAGCCAAAATATCCACCATGGATGATTATGAAATACCAGTGCCTGTGAAATATGTGCTTGAAAAGGGGTATAGATTTATTGACAGATACGTTGTGGTCGATGCAAAATACAACTTGCCTTTTGGGCTTGACATTGATGATAAATATACGGAGCTTTAGTATACCGGAGGAGCGCGGAGAAGCCCGAATAAGGCTTCTTTTTTTATAAAAATAACTTGTGAAAAAATATTGACAATATGGTACAATGTACGGTATAATAAAAGAGAATTAAATATTGGTTGTTACGTCGAAAACAATTACCCGTCGAGACTCTCTAGTAGCAGACGGGGAAGGATTACGCCCAGTAGAAACGGAGATAACTTCAAGAACACGAAAGCCTGGAATCGAGATACACGTTAAAAACAACCAGTATTTAATTCAAAAATATATAAGAGTATCAAATCGAGAGGGGATATAAAACAATGAGTAAATCGGAAATGGCAAACTACATTAAAACTGCTTACAAAGGAATGCTTCAAATTATACTCCTTGCACAACTTGACTATCTGAAAAATGGCAAATTCTACGGTTGGAATATTGAAGGTAAAAAATTCAGAATCATCAACAATAAAGGTAATTTTGCCATAGAGGGGGTTGTTTAATGCCTCGCATATACACCGAAATACGCATATCTCACCAAACACAAGAACAAAAGGAAACGCTTGAAACGCTCCTTGATGAGCAAAGCAAAAAGCTGTTCGGCACACCCAACAGAGCAGAATACATCCGCCTAATAATCAGCCTTGACACAGCATCGGGGATAATAGAGAAGTTGAAGGAGAGGAAGGTATAATGATAAATGTCGCTAAAGCCAGACGTTTAATAAAAATAACTAAGCAGGCGTGCTTAATGTTAAACGATGAAGAATTCATGCAAATCTTTAAAATATTCAATTCAGCCTGTATCAGAGAAAACCAGAGCAAAATATACGGGAGAGAGGAAGATATTAAAGATATACTTGAAATAGAAACGCCAGAGAATTGTTACGAATGCCCTGTGTCAGACTTACATGGGTACGCTTCAGATCATACAATTTATTGTGGAGTATTAAGCGAGAATGATTCAGAATGCCCCGAAAAGGCAAGGCGCGAAGATTGTCCGCTGAGAAGGAAGGAAGGGATGAAGGGACACATTGAAAAGAATTTAGGCAACGGCATAATCATGACAAGCTTTAATCCTGAATACCGTACCACAATGGAAATTGCACTTGAAGAATACAAAAAATTCAAAGAACAATTACCGAGACAACCGCAAGACGAGGTTTACAGTTTTGCATACTGGCTATTTAGGTACAGCGGATTAATTGAACCTATTGGATACAAGGATGATGCAACGGATTGAGTTTATTATCCACCAAGGGAGGGAGAGGAAATGAAAGTACCGCACTGCAACAAATGTAAACACTGCAGAGAATACAACATTGGATACATTTATCTTTATTGTGCATTGGCAGGCACAACTATATGCGCGGATAACAAAATCAATACAAGCCCGCAATGGTGCCCACTACGCACACAGCCTACAGGGAAGGAGGAAAGAGGATGATACTGACAAAGGAAGGTATTGCGACAATAAAATATTACATCGAGAAGGACAGCGGGTTAAATTATCGAGATACGTTTAATATGCTTGAAACAATAGAAGCCCAATCCGCCACAATTCAACAGCTGCAGGCGAAGGTGGAGAAGTGTAGAGAAGCGCACGTAAGGATTCTTGCTGAATGCGTTTTTGCAGATGCAACAGAGTATCAAAGGGTTGAGGACATTATAAACTGGTTAGCCCTTGAAGCCCTAAAGGAGGAATATCCACGGACTACACCAAATCAATGATACAACAAGCCCTATGGGAAGCATACAAGCGCACAGGGGACGAGGAATACAGGCGGATATATCAGCAATGGTATGATAGGTATGAAAGAATCAAGATGGAGGGGTTAAATATCACATAGTATAAATAATGCGTACTAACTTACATCATAGAACATCACATAACATCATATAAAATTAGGAAGGAGCATAAACAAAATGGCAATCGAAATTCAACCGGCAGCATTTAATAGAAAGCAGGCTGCACAATACCTTGGAATTTCCGAAAATACGCTTGTCAAGCTGCTGAACTCAGGCAAAATCAGATTTGTTAAGGCTGAATCCAGATTGATAATACCAAAAGTAGAACTTGATAAATTTTTATCAGGTGATCAGCCAGTTTTAAAGACTACAAAAGAAAAGGTGATGGCTGCATACGAAAAAGATGGTTACATTGGAGCATTAAAGGCATACCGTTTTCTTACTGACAGTTGTCTTAAAGATGCTGTCGACACCGTAAAGCCATGGTGTATTGAATGGGGCTATGACCCATATAGAGTGTAATGTCGACATGACGATATTACAGAAAATAAAAATAATGCGTAATAGAAAGCGAGAATTTTATGGGGAGAGAATTAAAAAGAGTACCACTGGATTTTGATTATCCATTAGGAGAGGTTTGGTACGGATATTACGATAAACATTATCATTTCTGCCATGACAGCTATAGCGCAGGGTGCGAAGGTTGCAAAGCATACGCAAGAATCAAAGGTATTGAAATGCCTAACGATGCATGTCCTGATTTTGAAAAGTTTTACAACTTACCTGTTCTACCAGTTGAACCGCCTGAAGGCGAAGGGTACCAACTTTGGGAAACAACCAGCGAAGGAAGTCCATCGTCACCTGTATTTGAAACACTTGAATTATTGTGTGAATGGTGCGAAACCAATGCGACCACATTCGGTCACTTTAAAGCTACAAAAGAGGAGTGGAAACAAATGTTTGATGATAATTTTGTAGTCCACAGAGAAGGAAATGCAATTTTTATTTAATTCACATAATGAGGATATAACACGTAAAGCCCCGGATAACCCGAGGCTTTTTTGCAAAGAAAAACCCGGCGAACCGGGCTTTACTTCTTCACCAATATCGCCTGCCCCACCTTATGCCCCGGGAACTTATCCCTGACAATCTGCTGCGCATCCTTGCCGTTATATGCTTCCACAGTCTCTGCTTGCTTCAGGTATCGACTGCCAGATGGTGAGTGCCATATGCGGTATTTCTTTAGGTTGGAGCGGTAGGGGAGACTATTCCTCATAAGCCTTGAACCATATACCGCCAGAACCATCATACTTCCTGCCGAAGGTGAGTTTTGGTTTGAGATCATCCTTCTTTACAAGATATACGGCATAACCTTCGTTTGATGCATCCTTATACAATTTGGCATTTAAGCTGGGTTCTGGCGCGGAAATCCATGATAAATCGTATTCTTTACCTACCGATGATACGAGCTTGATATGAACAATGCCGTTTAAATCAAATGCCTTACCTTCTTCAATATCATTTAATTTAAAGTATATTTTAGCAAGTAAGTACTCGTACCCTTCAGCAGGCGGATCGTTATATTGGTATGCAGCATAAATCTTTTCCCAAGCTTGTTGGCCGCGAAGTATTCCGAGAACTTTAATTTCGGCCTTATAATTGTCAAATATATCTTTTACTGCAATAGTCTGTAGTGTATATAAGGGCGCCGGATTTGCGTATGAATATGATGCAGGTTTTGGGGTTGCTGCAGGTGTTGATGCAGTCTGTTTTTTGGTAGTAACTACAACAGTATTATTTGCCCACGCTACAGTACCGCCCATAGCCTCCGCAAGAGCTCTGGCAGAAACATAATTGCTGCCATTAACCTGACTATCTTTTGTTATTGTAGCAATTTCAGTAACTATAGTTTTTCCATCAACAGTCAACTTCACAGCATCATTAAAATATGCCTCCTTGATTTTGCTTGCTGCAAAAGATGCAACTGTGGTCATGATAATCATACCTACGATTAGGCCTGAGATAAACTTCTTCATAGCGCACTCCTTATTAATTTATTTTCATAAATTCAGTTTCGTATTTTTTAGCCTGTTCCGGAGTTAATGCCTTGTTTAATCTTAGCAATGTACCACCATTGATATAACTATACTCAATAAACATCGGTGATTCCTTGCCAATGCTATCTATGTATTCCTTCCTTTTTTTCGCATCTGCGCCGTTGTTAAAAACTTCAACGCTTCCACCTTGTGGGTCATCACTTTCAAATTGTTCAAGCGTAGTATCTGCAAAATTAACCTTACTTGTGTATTGATTTGGTCTTCCAAGTAAATTATTCGAGTCAGTTTCGGCAGTATAAACAATAGTTTCTCCAATAGGCAAAGAAACCTCTTTTAATTTACTTACATATTCTTCAGCTGCCAAAGCTTTTGAAGCGCCGGTTGGCTGAGAACATCCAATCATTAACACCGTCATCATAATGAGCATTAAAATAGCAATAACTTTTTTCATAAATAGCACATCCTTTCATTTTCTTCCCATAATATAACAATAATTTACTTTTGTCAAAATTATTCCCTTAAAAAATTCTACACATACAAGTTTTTAAAAATTTCCTATAGTACATTTAAGTTTCCCCGAGTACACAAATATTTACAATAGTACACTTCCGTTGTAAAATTACAATGCAAGGGGGAGCATATGGGAATTTCTTACCAAAAATTGAGAGAATTACTCGTAGAAAGAGGCATTCAAAGGAAAGTCTTGATAGCAGAACTTAAGTTCAGCAGCAAAACAACGGCAAGGATAAATCAAGATAAGTATTTAGATATGGAAACCCTTGAAATAATAGCCCGTTATCTTAATGTAAACATAGGCGATATAATTTCCCTGAAAGACTAAATATTAAACAAAAATATGATTACATTTTTGTAACATATATATTATGTCGAATATTGTTGGGTATAAATAATGCTCAACTCTTTTCTGCTGTCTGTAACACCTCTAAGTGCGTATCCCATTTATTAACATTATGTAAAATTGTTGTCGAACGATTTAGCCCATTAGACTCTTGTAAATGGGTATTTTGGCATAATATAATGTATGCATTACCAATTATGTAAATTGGCAACTAAAAATGGGCATTGCAAATTTGCGGGGTTGGTGATAGAATCAGAACACATGTTCGATATAAAATCGACAAAGGGAGAGTGACAGTTTAATGAATGATGCAAAATCAGATTTCGCAATGGCTAGATGTATGGAAGTTATGGACGGCGATGAAGAAAACAATCTATTGTCTCACGAGATAGCCGAAATTGAAAAACGAATTACATCGGTAGTTTCCGATGAAGCGGCAATGCTCCTGAGTGAACTTGATAACCTTAAAGAAAGACAATTTTCTATCTGCATAGCTAAAGTTTATCTGGCAGGATTTAATGATAGAATTGCGACTTTTTGAGTAAAAACATACTGATAATTTACTGATAAACTGATAATTTACTGATAAATATTTATATACATATGACAATAAAACGCCTGATAACTATAGTTAACGTAGCCCTCAAATCCTTGCTACATAAACATTTCGAAAATTCGTTCTAGTTAACGATAGTTAACAAACTTGCTTGGGGTGCAAGAGGTCGCATGTTCAAGTCATGTCACTCCGACCAGCAAATAAGCGGGTTCCAAGGTTTTGGATTCCCGCTTATTTTTATTTTTACTGATAAATTACTGATAAATATTTATTTCGCCATTCTTCTCTTGTTAAAATCAATAACCTTTCCGTCTTTCTTTTCTTCTATTTTTTCAAGTTCTTCATCCAGATCGGCGAATGATTCGTCTACTTTCTTAGCAACCTTCCCGGCATCCGATAGCATTGTTCCATATAAATCCAATGTGGTTGTGCTTTCATCGTGCCCAAGTGCTTCCTGCAACTCTGCTAAAGACATACGGCCTTTATTCATATATACAAACGTGTGTCGGA
>Ga0209416_1002329_pt1 | contig 10647 bp, 9 predicted proteins | sample RifGroF1_FD_184001 | JGI IMG/M metagenome (GOLD analysis project Ga0209416, IMG submission 184001) | Groundwater microbial communities from Rifle, Colorado, USA - Groundwater F1 (SPAdes) (version 2) | ecosystem: Environmental > Aquatic > Deep subsurface > Groundwater | place: Rifle, Colorado...
AGGCGAACTGGAGAAAATTCCATGTTCTTAATTATCTGGTATTTCTTATGATCGGGGCCCATGGATTTTTACTTGGAACAGATTTTAGATACATGCCATTTTTTGCTTTTGCAGTTTTGGCATATGCAACAGTTTTGGGAATTGTGGTATTTATCGAGCTCCCAAGGCTTTACAAAATCTTCAGAAATTGGACAGAATATTGAGCAGTTTTAAAAATAATTCACTATAAAACAGGATGTTTTTGTCTGGACAAATATACATTTGAGGGGATATCATTTGTTTGTGAAGAAAATCGTACTCGCGCTCTTAGGTCTAAATATATTAGTAAACTCAGTTTTTAATTCATTTAATGTGATTAACAGTGATACTGTTTGGTCTTATTTGTTGTTGCCCCACTTTTTTAAAGACATGGTTTATTTAGCTTCGGATACATTCATATTGCATTATCCAATATCCTTTCTATTGATTAAATTCATAGGTTTAAACAGTACTCTCGTGTTTGTTGATACGTTTGTTTTAGTTGTTCTAACGCTCGTAGGCTGGTTGGCTTTTTACTTTTATTTTCTCAAAAAATATATATCGGTTATTAAATTAATATACATTCTACCAGCGTTCATATTCATTAATTTCTCTCAAACTTTTTATCAAATGATTAGCATTCCTTCTCTAAGAAACATCGAGTTTGCCATAGCGTTGCTACTATTAATTTATTTTGACAATCTCTTATTATTGAACAGAAGAATATTGTTAAAGCTGGGTGTGTTTTTGATAATGTTGCTGCTTTTTATTTCAGACCCATATTTTATTTATGTTTTTGCTGCACCCCTTTTGCTTATCATGTTGATTAGAGCGCGTAAAAATCTCCGATATTGGAATGTAATTGGATTATTGTTTACTACTATCGTTGCCAACACAGCAATCCGAAGTTTATTAAACAAGACCCAACATTTTTTGCTTCACGGAGTGAATAATGGACATATAGTTTTTCCCAGTAAAATTGCTTCCAACATAGATTTAACAATCAAGGGTATTTTGAATATTTTTGACAGTTATCCAAACCTTCATTTGCTTTCATTTCTGAGCCTTTCATTGTTTTTGCTAGGTGTGTATGGGCTTTACATTATGTTTAAGAAAGGACTCGGTGATAAAAAAAATATTGCATTACTACTTCTCCCGCTTTGCTTTGTGTTTACAATTCTGGCCTATCTTACCTCTGGCCAACCAACAGACCTGGCTACTTCCAGATATTTGATTTTTATTGTTTTTTTACTTCCATTTGGTGTTTGCTATGCCATTTCCAAATTCTCGTCAAAATACGCCAGAACCACAATAATACTCGTGTTGACCATCTTGTCACTGGCAAATTTTATTCAGATGTATTTTGTGTTCAAAAGTGCTAACAATTCACAACAATATGAAGAAAATCAATTAATTATTAAAATTGTTCAACAGTATGGCGTGCGTTACGGATATACGAGTTATTGGAATTCTGGTATTAATACATTTTTGTCAGGTAATGTATCCCAATTTATTCAAGTGGGGTGCATTAACAATCGCATCCAACCTCATAAATGGCTTGCTTCGGAAAGTTGGTTTGACAAAAATACCCATAAAGGAAAAACGTTTTTGTTGATAGATTTTGAAGGATCTCGCACACCAGAACTTAAAGGGTGTGATTTGAAGGATGTTACTGAGCAATTTGGAAAGCCTGCACAAATTGTGCCTATCCCATATGCAGGTGAAAACATATCTCTGGTCATTTTTAATTACAATATCGCTGAAGAATTTTAGAGATTCTGTAGGAAGTACCCTAGTGAGTTAAAATATCGTCTTTAGGATTTTGAGGGTCAAACTTTACAGTTTTGAATTTAGGACCCACGCCTTTGAAATTGTACTCTTTGTATTTTACTTCACCGTTTGGTAAAAACTGCGCAACTATAAATAAAGTATTTTCAGATTTGGACAATATATTTATTTTATATAATCCTTTCCGTGGATCTACAAAACTTACCATACCATCCTTGTCTTGCTTAGTTTTTCCATCCTGGTCTGATACAACAAAATTTGCAGGATATCCAACCATAACTAACGCTGAATTCGGTTCATGTATATCTATGTTCGTACTATTTACATTAATATCCGGTGTTCCCAGAAATTCTAAAATTTTACCCATACTCTCAGAGGAGTTAACAAGACCTCTATGTGTTTGATTGATAATTGCATTCCAGCTTGAATTTGGGAGAGTAGCACTGGATGATAAAACTGTTCCGTCACCTAGAATCGAAGTGAACTTTCCAGCCGGTTTTCCGTCTGCCCACAAACCTTGATTTGTATCTTTTTTGTTCGGATCTTTGGTTTGTATGGTTTCAACGGTTTCGAAACCTGTTCCGGCCAAATAACCAAGTCTGACTCCTTTTGAATCTGATCCCAAACCGTTTAACCACGTGTTTCGATTTTCGGAAACGTTGGGTAAATATTCTGAATCGGTTTTAATCCTTTTCAAATAAGGGTGTGTTGGTAGTAGGTCTTGAAGTGAGGGAACTTCCTGATGGATGATTTCCATTAGGTTTTGTTTTGTTGCCCCACAGTGTCGCAAATATATTGTGAGAGCGATTTTTTCAAGTAAGTTATTGCTCCAAATTTCACCACCCTCCCAGGGTGGATAAGCATACGCCGATCCTGCGTTCGGAGTGCCAACTGTCAGCATGCTCTCAAGTTTACTGCCGTCGAAAGCGTCTAAGTAACCCCTGCCGACCAGGCCCCCCATACTATGTCCGACAAAATTTACTTTTTCGTTTGGCGCAAAAATGTCGGAATTAAGAAAACTTGCCAATTTATCGGAGTTTTCAGCTACAGGTTTTCTCCAATCATAATAAAAGGGTAGGGTATCCCAGCCATTTTCTCTCATTGCGGTTAAGATTGGGTTGTATACGTCTTCGGCGTATGGTGCTAAAACCCATTCAGTATTGGTTTCGGATTTACAATTTAAAATTGCATCAGCGTTCCAGCTTGCCATAAGTCCTGGAGCAGAAACCGCCTTAGTAACAGGTGCTGGTGTGGGTGTTGGCAAAACAACATCTCCAGTGCGGGTACAAAACATCCAATTGAATGGAGAATAGGTTCCTGGTACTACAGCATACTGTATACCAATTGACTCATATGTCGGTACGGAATTGAAATCAATACTCCAAATTCCACTCGGCAAGCTATGATATTGTTGAGAAGCCCAATCGTACCATTGCCAGAAAGCACTAGTACCAAACACTCCAAATCTAATTTGTCGACAACCAACTGGGTCGCTAATATAAATATTGCAATTTGGATCATCGAAGTATGACCAAGGAGTGCTTATATTTGGTCCGTACATTTTTGTTACCAATGTCGAACCCGATAATCTAATGTATTGAATAACTGCTAGATTGTTTGTGTCTGTGGTTATGGAAAAGTCAATATGGTCTCCTGTGATAGTAGCTTCATAAGTGCAAGCTGATACGTGGCCCTGAAATGCGAGTGTCAAAATTAGGGTAATTATTAAAGTTAAAATTAGTTTAGAATATTTATTCATCTGTTTATTAGTTTTGCAACATATAAATTATATTGTCAAGATACAATATCTAATATATGAAATTGTATAGCTAGAAACCTTTTGGAAATTTTATTTTCTGATGGTAAAATTAACAAATTTATGTTTCAAAAAAAGACACGAGATAAAAATAAATTATCAGATACCTGGAACAAGGAATCCAAAAGCTACAAATTTAGTAACGACAACCAGCCTGATTATTTGGCCAATTATTACCATACAAAGCATTGTTTGGGAGATGTTAAAAATAAAAAGATTCTGGAAGTCGGTAGTGGTTCAGGTCAGACAAGCGCATACTTAGCTTCTAAAGGAGGAGTTGTTCATTTGGTCGATATCTCGAAAGAAGCATTAAATTTTTCTAAAAGATACTTTACATCAAGAAAACTTCCCGTAAAACTTTATTTGCAGGACGCCTTCAGCATGAAGTTTTCCGATGAAAGCTTTGACTATGTTTGGAACGGTGGAGTTATAGAACACTTTAATGATAAAGACAAAGTACTGATGATAAAAAAAATGTGGAGACTCGTAAGACCAGGGGGTAAGCTACTAATTACAGCACCGAACGTACATGATTTTCCATTTATGATAGCTAAAAAACTTCTTCAGATTAGAGGAAGATGGTCTTTCGGTTCTGAAGACGACCTGACAATTAAAAGATTTAAAAAACTATCACAGGATGCCGGAATAGATGAATTTTTGATATATGCCTATAATCCAATTGTGGGATTTTGGTTTTTTCCATATGGCCGCGAAATTACCAATTTTCTGGGTTTAAACAAGCTTGATAGTCACAAATCAAAAACCCCATTTGGGCATGCTATCGTATTTTGTGCTAAAAAGCCCGCTAAATGATAAACTTCGAGTATGAATTCGAAAGAAATCAGAAAAATTAACGAGTCCTATCACAAAGAGGATAAACTTCAAAAGCGGATAATAACACCTAAAAACTACACTTACAGAGTGTTGGTAGGAGTTCTTGATAAACACATCAAAGGAAAAAATGAAATTCTCGATTTGGGTAGTGGGGTGGGTACGCTTGACTTCTATTTAGCTTCGAAAGGAAACAAAATAGTTGGGGTGGATGAATCTCTGATTGCCGTAGACATGGCAAAGAATAACTCCAGCGTGCTAGGTACGGACAAAAACATTACCTATATACAGAAAAATATCCTCAATTATAAATCGGAAAAAAAGTTCGACAATGTTCTGTTGTTTGAGGTTATTGAACATCTCCCTGACGATAAGAAGGCCATTATTTTGGCTAAAAGTTTATTGAGAAAAGAAGGTTTACTTTTTGTGTCAACAAGGTCCATAAACGCGCCACTTAACAGAATCGGACTTACCAAGAAACATGATAAGAGGGTGGGGCATATACGAAGATACACGCTGGAGGGACTGGAAAAGACGCTCAAAGATTTAGGTTTTAAGATTGTATATAAAATCAAAACAGAAGGCTTTTCCAAAGAACTGCTGTTCTCGTATCCGTTTGGTGCTCCACTTGTCCGTGCTGCAAACAAATTCGGAATAGTATCGGATGCGCTGAATTTTATTGATGATTTACTACTAAAATTATTTGGTGAGTCGCAGGTAATAATTGTTGCCAAAAAAATATGAGAATAGGTTTTGACGGCAGATATGCAGAAGGCGATCTTGTTGGAGTGGGGAAGTATATTAAATCATTAGTTTTGGAACTCGACAAGCTCGGTGTTACTTGCATCATTTTTTATTCCAAGAAACCCAAGTACAAAATCACGGGCGAAAATATCAAAAGTGTTATTTTGCCTAATTCCAACCGAATAACTTTTGAGCAAATACTCCTTCCAAGAGCATTCAAAGACCATAAGATTGATATCTACCATGCCTGCGGCAATATCGGAATTCCGCTTCTTTCGAATACGAAATCCGTCCTTACGGTACATGACCTGATTCCTTTACAAATAAAAAATTATTTTTCTTATTCAAAAATTCCATCACTTTCCAAATATTTGTATTTATTCAGACTAAAAAGTTCTATAGAAAAAGCAGACAGAATTGTTACCGTAAGTGAATACACAAAAGAAGAATTGGTTAAAAGAAAAGTAAACCCTGAGAAGATTTTGGCAATCCACTCAGGGTTAAACTTGTTACCCGAACAACTACCAATTAATAAAGCTTACGGTGATTATATTTTAAATAACGGTGGGATGGATGTTAGAAAGAATACAGATAATTTAATAAAATCGTTTTCCGACGTTCATAAGGTATTTCCTAAAATTAATCTTGTAATAACTGGCAATAATTCCGGTTATAAGAAGAAGCTGGAAAAACTAGTGGCACAATTGGGTTTGCAGGGTTTTGTCATTTTTACCGGTTATGTTAACGAAGGTGAGATGGCCTCACTTATCAAAAATGCCAAATGTGTTTGTTATCCATCCCTAATTGAAGGCTTTGGTTTTCCTGTTTTGGAAGCTTTTTCACTCGGGACCCCTGTAATAACTTCAAATACGTCCTCGTTACCTGAAATTGCAGGGGATGCGGCTCTTCTTATTAACCCCGGAAGTAGGAAAGAGATCTCGGATGCGATAAAGAAAGTCCTGAGAGATGGTAAACTATCATTGAGGCTAAGAGAGCTCGGTTTTAAGCAGGTAAAAAAGTATAATTGGAGAAAGGCAGCAAATGAATATCTCGATTTGTATAACAGTATTTAACGAAGAAGGAACAATTTCGGCACTTCTTGATTCTCTGGTCGGCCAAAGCAAAAAGGCTGACGAGATTGTGATTGTTGATGGGGGATCAACCGATAGCACCCTTGAGATAATCCGGCATTTTCAAAAGAAATATCCTTACATAAAAGCTATCTCGGAAAAATGTTCGAGAGCGCGGGGGAGAAATTTGAGTGTTGAACTTGCCAAAAATGAAACTATCGCCATAACCGACGGAGGTTGTGTTGCCGATAAGGACTGGCTCAAAAACATTTCGGAGCCTTTTAAAACCGGAGTTATTGATATTGTTGCAGGTTTTTACAAAATGTTCGGTAAAAATTCCATGCAAAAGGCCGAGGCGGTTTTTCTTGGCGTAACTCCCAGAAAATTTAATCACAAATTTTTGCCTTCAACGAGATCTATGGCCTTTACAAAAAAAGCTTGGGAAGAAGTGGGTGGGTTTCCTGAAAGCGGAGTTAATTCTGCCGAAGATACAGATTTTAATTATAAAGCCGTAAAACTTGGATTAAAGTATTCACGCGTGAAAAATGCAACGGTAGAGTGGGGGATGCCGAATTCATTACGAGAATTTGGATTTAAGATTTACGAATACGCCAAGTGGGATATTAAATATGGAATCTGGTGGCATCCGGTTCAAGGCTTAAGGTCGCACAATATTAAGGCTCTCTCTGTCTTTGCAAGGTACGTCTTGGGATTTTTACTTTTGACCCTGGGACTTATTGGTTCTGTCTCCCCCGCCTTTATACTAATTTTATTATTTTTTTATTTATTTTGGGCTTACAGAAAAATATATTTGGAGTTTGGGGATTGGAAAATAGCTTTCTGGGGTCCACCACTTCAGATAACTTCAGATATGGGTGTGATGGGTGGCTTTTTGGCCGGACTGTTTAATTTGTAATTTTATGTTTAGAATCTAATAACATGGGTTATCTAAAGGATGCAATTAGAGGTGTTTCTTGGATGACGGCACTACGTGTATTAATCCGCGGTTTGGGAATTGTCAAAATCGCAATTTTGGCAAGGATTTTAGCACCCGCACAGTTTGGTAATTACGGGATAGCTCTTTTAGTGCTGGGTTTCCTGGAGGTTCTTACCGAAACAGGTATAAACATATTTCTGATACAGGAAGAAGATGAGATAAAAACCTACCTAAACTCAGCATGGGTTGTATCTATTTTCAGAGGAATACTGATAACATTTATAATAGTAGCCACCTCACCCCTTGTAATTCACTTTTTCAACACACCTGACATTTCAAGGCTACTATATATAATTGCCGGAATTGCTTTTGTCAGGGGCTTTATTAACCCTATCGAGGTGGAATTTCTAAAAAAGCTTCAGTTTATTAAAGAATTCAAGTTGCGCGGATTCCTGTATTTTATAGATACGGCGGTAGGAGTCGGTGTTGGCTTACTGACACATTCGGAGGCGTCGATGCTAATAGGAATGCTGGCAGCCGCAGTTACGGAACTGGTTTTGAGTTTTATTCTTTTTAAGGACAGACCAAGGTTTTCTATAGAAAAAGAGAAAGTCTCGAAGGTTTTAAAAAGCGGCAAATGGGTGACAGGTGCCGGAATTTTCGGATATCTTTTCCAGAATATCGACAACCTAACCATAGGAAAAGTATTGGGAACAACCAGTCTTGGTTATTATCAGCAAGCATATGGCATTTCCACTTTGCCGGTATCCGAAATCGGAAGCATATTTAATAAAGTAACTTTTCCTGTTTACGTAAAAATCGGGGGAGATAAAAAGAGACTGGAGTCGGCATTTTTTAAAACCCTGGGTGTCATTGTAGTTTTGGTTGTGGCTTTTACACTACTCATTCTTCTCTTCTCAAAGCCGGTTATCCTATTATTCTTGGGTGAAAAATGGCTGGTTATTGAGCCTGTTCTAAAAATTTTGGCAGTATTTGGAGCACTTAAATCGATACTAAATTTTAGCTATTCACTATTTCTTTCACTTAAACTGCAAAAATACGTAATGTACTCGGAATTGATGGGAATTTTGGGGATGGGAGCTGCGATTTACCCCTTAACTTTAAAATATGGAATTGTTGGAGGGGGAATTTCGACGATAATTGCTTTTATTTGTAGCCTGCCGGTTGTTGTTTACGGTTTAAGAAAAATATTTAAATGATAATTATTCCTATCATCTTGGGTACGTTTTTGAGAGTTTATAAAATTTTTTCAAACTACTATTTTACCGGGGAATTGGGTAAAGAGCTTCTTTATGTTTGGCAAATAATTTCTTCAGGCAAATTTCCCCTGGTCGGAATGGGGACATCCCACGAATGGCTTTCTTACGGCCCTATATATTACTGGATTTTGGCTCCATTGGTGAAAATATTTGGCTGGACACCCTATATACTTTTCTGGGTATCCTTAGCGGCTTCAATGGGTGGAATTTTGATAACATATTTTGTTTTCAAGAATATTGTAAATAAAAAATTTGCCTTAATACTATCCACCTTTGTCTCGCTGTCACCGATTTGGATATGGGCGGCAAGGCTTTCAAAACTACATACATTTTTCTTTATTTTGACACCCGTCATTGTTTATTGCCTTTATAAAATATGGAACGGCAAAGGGAAATTTACATTTTGGCTGGGAATTTCTTATGGTGCGCTTTTTAGTTTTCACTTTAGCCAAATACCAACCCTACTGGTAATTATTTTGATGCTCTGGATTAAACGTAAAAGTCTGAATCTCAAGAATTATTTAATGCTTCTGGTTGGAATCCTAATTCCCAACATAACAATTCTTATTCACGACGCTGCGAACGGTTTTTCAATGATAAAAAACTTAGTGCTCTGGGTTCCCTACCGTTTTGCCGGTTTTGTCGGAATTTATCCAAAAAACAATTTAAGTCAGGAAAGCGGCGGTTCTACTCTTTCGGCATTTAATGAATTTTTTGGAAGAAATTTGTTTTGGGATAACCGTTTGTGGATTTTGGGAAGTATTATTTTTACAATCCTTTTTGTTACTATATTTGTCCAAAACCGTAAAAAATATTCGAAGGATTTTTTCACTTTTTACATAATTACATCAACAGTTGTTCAATGCTTTGCCCTTTTGATTCACACGACTCCGCCTTTGCATTATTTCTTCCCTATATTTCTTAACTTCGGACTGATGTTTTCCCACTACACTTGCGAGCTTTGGTTCAAAAAGTCTACAAAGATTTTAACAGTGGCTATTTTTATACTGATGTTTACGGTGTCTATTTTTGAGATAGGAAAGGAACATGTTAACGATACCGATTACATACCCCTAAACGTCCTTGAGGGCGTTACCACAACAATCGTTAATGATGCCGCAGACAGACCATTTTCATTAGATAGAATTGGCCCGTTTGATTATTTTCCGGAAAATTATAGCCAAAACTATCGTTTTTTAATTTTAAGTAAAGGAGGTAAAATCGATCAATCAGCCGGCCTTAAATATACAGTAATTGAAATGGGAAGTGTATATATAGAAAAACATGAATAACGTCGAAATAATCACCTTAAAAGCTCCGGACATCAGGGATTTTGCTTATGAACGAAACAAGTTATTAAAAAAGGCCAGTTCAGTTTGGGTTTTTTTTGTAGACGGCGATGAGAAAATCTCTGAAGAGTTAAAAAAAGAAATAGAAAATTTGGATCCGGGTAGTTATAACGGCTATTACGTTAAACGTAAGATCATTTTTTTGGGGCACGTAATCGGTGAGGATAAGGTATTGAGGCTTGGCAAAAGGGATGCAGGTAAATGGAACAGAAAAGTCCACGAAGTCTGGAATATAAAAGGGAAAGTGGGCCTTTTAAAAAACTTCTTGATTCACAATACGGCAGAGGATATTTCCTCATACGTCGGGAAAATTAATAAGTATTCGAGTATACATGCAGAGGAAAACCTGAAAGAGGGAAAGAAGGCAAATACTTTTAAAATAATTTTTTATCCGAAAATGATGTTTTTGAAGAACATTCTTCAAGGGCGTGGATTTACCTTTAGTATGTTGCAGTCATTACATTCATTTTTGGGTTGGAGTAAAGAGTGGGAATTAACCCGCAAAACGGGTCAAGCAAAATGAAGAAAATTAACATCTTTTCATTAGAAAGTATATTTCTATTTCTTTTTCTGGTAGCTTTTCCTTTTGGGCAAATTATCCGATTGAGTTTTGATTTTGCGGGCACAAATGTGCCTTTGCAGCCTTTGGATATTGTGGTAGGTTTAGGGGCTATCTATTCAATTTTCTTTCAAAAAAGTAAATCTAAGATTTTTGAATATTTGCGTTTTTTTCTTTCAATAGCAGCATTTTCATTTGCTGTTTCTATTGTTACTTTCGGGAATGAGGCTTTATACGGGGCATTTTATTTGATCA
>Ga0209416_1002330_pt1 | contig 10642 bp, 18 predicted proteins | sample RifGroF1_FD_184001 | JGI IMG/M metagenome (GOLD analysis project Ga0209416, IMG submission 184001) | Groundwater microbial communities from Rifle, Colorado, USA - Groundwater F1 (SPAdes) (version 2) | ecosystem: Environmental > Aquatic > Deep subsurface > Groundwater | place: Rifle, Colorado...
GTATACAGAATTGGTTGGCAAAGGTGTGGAATTCATTGCCCAGCCGTTTTTGGCGCCCACCAATAAATGGTTCGCGACATTTCAAGATATTGATGGCAATATCGGCCAATTAATCGGCGCAGAATGAATATGATGAAAACCATTGTCACGGATCTTGGTGGAGTCATTTACAGCTTTGATCCAGATTTTGATGCCGAAAAGCATTCCGGTAAGTTCGCCGAGGTCGTGCAGTGGTATGACACGCGCGTTCTCGGGTTTACCGGAGCACTCGAAGCATACCGGGGCGGTAAAATAGATCGTAGCCTTGATATAGAGCTTTTGGCCGTAACCAAGGCGTTGCAGACCAAGAACAGTGGCGCCCCAGACGAATTGCCGGTTTATTTTAATCAGCAGGCAATCCAGGTTCTTATTGGGAACATGCGAAGCATGAAAGTTGTTGCCATAGCTACTTCACGTAAACAAACATCGCGCTTGATTCTGGAAAAGGCTTTAGGCCCTGATCTATCCGGGCAAATTGATATTTATGACATGTCGGAATTCGGCTCCAAGAAAGATCCGGAAGCCTGGGAAAAGATTTTTAAGCACCTTGGCGGGGTGGATGTCATTATCGAGGACGGCGAAAAAAACCTGGAGGCTGCTTATCAGGCCGCGCTGTGGCTTGACTATATCCCCGTCAAATCAACGACGATGATATCTTTATAGTGGTATATGTCCCGGACCCTCGTTACCGCAAAGGTGAATCCCGATATAGACGGCACCGCGTCGCTGTTGGCGTACGCGCATTTTCTCAAGGAGCATGGTCAGGATGCGGAAGGACTAGTGTTTGGTTTACTTCAACCCGAAACGCAATATTTTATTGAAAAGCATAATGTGTTCGTGCCAAAAGAGTTAAATAACGGAGAAAATCGATGGGATAATTATATTCTGGTTGATGCTTCTTCAATGAAGGGGATGCCAAAGGCGGTGGTTGCCGACAGGGTAATCGAAATTATCGATCACCGTGAGGGAGAGCCGGAAAAGGAGTTTTCCCGCGCTAACATCCAAAATGAATTGATCGGCGCTGCGGCAACGCTTGTCACCGAGCGGTTCATGAAGGATACAATAAAGCCGCTTCCCGGCCACGCGAAACTTTTGTACGGAGCTATTTATCATAATTCGTTGAATTTTACCGCTTCCAATGCGTCTCCCCGCGACAGGCACGCGGCGGCTTTCCTTGAACAAGAATTCGGTTTTAAGGAACAGATGATTCATGAAATGTTTTTGTATGCCACCGATTGGATAAATAATAATATAGAACAAGCGCTTAGAGACGACGCCAAAGAATACGATATCGGCATTCCCATACGGGCGTACCAGCTTGTCGTATACGGTTCGGAAATTCTGAATGACAAAGAGATTATTGAAGATAGGGTGGCGAAGTTATCTCAAGAGGTTGGCGCTCGTTGGTCATTTTTGAATATGATTGATCTTGAGGCAAAGAAAAGTCATATTTTTTGCGCTAGTCCGGAAGGGCAAAAACTTTTGGGATCGTCATTGGGGTGTGTGTTCAAGAGTAACTGGGCGGAGCTGGAAATCGCGGTATTGCGCAAACAGATTATGCCAAAGCTCCGAATGGCGGTAAATTAGGAATCCTTCAAAATGGCAACAGTAATAAGGTAAAACAAGCCGTTTGCAAACATCTTGTTTTTATGGTATGATGAAATATCCCGTTTAGAGCGAAAGGAGCTAACATGAAACGGACATTGTTAGGGATATTCTTGTTCATTGTCGCCTTTATCATTCTTGTCATGTGGTCTGGTTCGTCATTCGACAAGATGATCCTTGGCCAACGGAACTGGGGCGGTCTGCTATACTGTGCAGCGTTCATCATTTCATTTGGCATTGGTTTCTGGGCGCTATTCGCACCCAGAAAAAAGGCATAGCATCGCAGCCAAAATCTGCCCCGCGTGAAAATTCGCGGGGCGGTTCATTTTTGTGATATAATTTTTTTATGAAACCCTACGAAAAAATGAACAGCCAGAACACCGCCTTGGTGGTTATTGATATCGTCAACGGGTGCTGCCATGAGCAGTGTGAAGACGGGAATTTGAAGTTCGGCAAAATCAGGAGCATGGTGCCCGGTCTTATTTCTTTCATAAAACAGTTTAAGGAAACCATCAAAGGACAGGTAATTTATACGAAAATCACCCCGTGGACAAAAGAATTTTTGCCTCCGAACCTGCGGGAACTTTACACGGATCCAGCGTGCGTTTACTATTCCACCGATACCACGGGGTTTTCCGAAAAATTCTATGAAGTACAGCCGGAAGCGGACGACATTGTGGTAACGAAGAACACCTACGATACATTTGCGGACAATGCGTTCCGGCAGATATTGTGGGATAAAGGTATCAAGTATTTGGTTATCACCGGTGTGTTTACGGACGGGTGCGTGCTGGCAACAGTATGCGGCGGGTTTCAGGCAGGGTGCAACTTTGTGATTTTGAAGGATTTGATTGAAACAACCGACGAACAAGTGCGCCAGGAACTGTCGGGGTACCTTATGCGGTACACTTTTCCGATCATGTACGGCAAGACCATGACTTCCAAAGAGTTTATTGACGGCTGGGGAGGTAATACTTCATGAATCCCAAGATTAATATTATCGAGGCGAAAACTATTTTTACGAAATCCGGGTTGCCCGGATCCGACCGGGTTATCAACCCCTACAACGGGTGCCTGTTCGGGTGCATGTACTGCTATGCGGCCCAGATCGCCCGGTGGAAGCATCCTGAAGAAGAGTGGGGAACGTACCTGGACGTGAAAATGAACGCCCCGGAATTGTTGAAGAAAGAGCTTTCTAATTTAAAAAAGAGGTTGGGAACCAAAAATTTCGGATCGGTATTTTTCAGCTCGGTGACTGATCCTTATGTGGGGCCGGAAGCGACATACCGGCTCACCCGGAAATGCCTCGAGGTTCTGGCGGATTTCGGATACGGGGGAGAAATTGCTATCCAAACAAAATCCCCGCTGGTGACCAGGGACATTGATATATTGCAAAGATTGAAGCGGGTCAGCGTAGGTTTTACGGTTACAACTCTGGACGATCGGGTTTCACGGTTCATGGAAGTAAAAGCCCCGCCGGTCAGCTCAAGGATACAGGCCTTGAAAGAACTGCATGCCAAAGGCATCAGGACGTACGCGTTCGTAGGGCCGATCCTGCCTTATTTTACGAATAGCGATCGGAAAATCCGCGCGCTTTTGGAAAAGTTGAAAGCAGCGGGGGTGAAAGAAGTATGGTTCGAGCATATCAACCTGAATTCCAAAATAAAGTCACGATTATTCTCGTTCCTTAAAAAAGAATCACCAAAACTTATTCCCGAATTCGAAAAAGCGGATACCACGGAATATCGGGAAAAACTGGACGGAATAATACACCTGGCCGTGAGAGAACTGGGATTGCATATGGCCTTTGGCAAGATTATCTATCATAAGGAGCTACCGAAAAAGAAGCTTCGGTAAACCTTGCCGACAACTTAAGAATATGGTATAGTCAAGTTATCATATTCTTGGGTTCAAAGGAGGCTCCCATGCCGTTCGTAAATCTGTACTTGCCCGCGTCAGCGAGAATGACGCCAAATGCGGAAGCCGATCTTGAGTTCCGCATTGCCCATGCCGTGGGTGCGGCAGTGAAACCGGTTGCCGAGGCAGCCGGTATTAAACTCGGTCCCGGAGAAGTAACGGCTTACTTCTTCTATGAGGATGAACGGCCATCCGTCATCCATGGCGAAAAACGCCGTGATGTGTGGGGCGAAGTCTGTACCGGGATGATCGGCCGCATGGCTGATGACGCAATCCGGCAGATGACCGGGCTGGTCACTGATCTCGTCTTCATTGCTCTAGGCGGGATGCACTTTGTGGAAATTTTCCCCCGTGTCCTGGATGGTAAGAACGTCGGTCGGCGAAAACCAGAACCGCCGGAAGAGTTCAGTCCGATGCATCCGTAACACCCAAGAGAAAGCCGCTCAGTAATGGGCGGCTTTCATATTTTACATAATATGTATATTCTGGTATAATTTACTATTCAACCATTTCAAGGAGGAAGGCATGGGAATTAAAGATGGCGGTCAGAAAGTATTCTTGTAGTTTTCTGTGTGCGGCGGCAAACCAGCCCATTGGTTTCGTCCGGGTGGACCACTCCCGCATATTTGTCCTAAATGCGGCAATTCGAGTAATTCCGTGGTTCGTCTTAAGGGGTATCCAATTACTGCGTCTTTTCGTGCGTTCGTCGCAGAAGCGAAAAAGATTGCGACTTCGGCGCGGATTAGGACTCGTCGGAAATAAAGAAAAGAGGAAAGCCACCCAACAGGGTGGTTTTCTTATGGTGATGAAAAATCCCTTATGACACCGCGTGCTACAATTATTCATGCTTTACGGGATTTCACAAAAAACAGCGCGGATGTTTCTCTTGCAAAAACAAATGCTTTTGCCGCCACATCGGCTTTCGGGCAAACGCGGCATAGAAAAAGTTTTCGATACGCTTCGGACAATCCAGTACGATCCCTTGAACCCGTGCGGCCGGAATCCTGATCTGGTATTGCAAAGCCGGGTAAAAAACATCCACCCCGGCGCATATTACCCGTGGTTGTACGAACAGAGAAAAGGCATTGAACACTACGATAAAGAACTGTGCATTATCCCTATCGGTGACCTGAAGTACTGCAGGCAGTGGTACGCCGTTAATGACGGGTCGCGTACCGGCGCATTTTTATATGAGCACAGGAAAGAGTTAAACCAACTCATAAAACGGATTAAGGATAAAGGACAGATTTCGTCTTTGGAACTTCAGGACAAGCGCAAAGTTGATATTTGGTGGGGACCGACCCAGTGGGGCAAGAGCGCGCTCGATAGTCTATGGCGTGCGGATAAACTGGTGATTTCCGAGCGGAAAAACGGGAGGAAATATTATCATCTTCCCGAATGCGTGTACGGATCGCGCACACAAATGCCGTCCGCAGTCACGGAAAAACGTTTCGCAAAAGAACAGGTGGTGCGCAGAATCAACAGCGTCGGCATGCTGCCGCTGTCGGGCGCGGGTACGGGCTGGCTGGGTAGGGGAAGCAGTCTGATGATTAGACCGGTGATTCAACAACTTTTGGAACGCAAAAAATTGATGGAGATTGCGGTAGAAGGGGTTAAACAACACTATGTGACAGATGCAAAAGACCGTGCATTATTGAAGAAATCAGTGCGCGTGAATATTAAGAAGTCCGCCATGATCTTTCTTGCACCGCTTGATAATCTTTTGTGGGACCGGAAAATGATCAAGGAATTATTCGGGTTTGAATATATTTGGGAAGTATATACGCCCAGACACAAGCGCAAGCACGGTTATTATGTTCTGCCTGTATTGTACGGAGACAAATTCATCGGCAGGATCGAGCCGGTTGTCAGGGGCAAGGGATTGATTATCAAAGGTTTGTGGCCGGAAAAGGGGATTGTATGGGATCGGGTTATGCAAAAAGCTTTTCTTGTTGCTTTGAATAAGTTTAGAAAGTACACGCGTGCAACTTCAATTCATTGGCAGTGTAAGCGACCCCAAATACAGATTAAGAAAAAGTAAGATTTTTTTTGAAAATTAAAGCCGCCTACGATGAGGCGGCTTCTTCGTGGCGCAGGATCGTGTCACGGGTGGCGTTGCATTCGGCGCCGGAAAAGAACACGCTCCCGAATTCAAGGATATTGAGGAGGCGGTCTTTGGGTCTGGCGATACCCCATCTTGTCAGTCGGACGGCTACCTTGAACGGTAGCGCGGTGTCTGTGTCTGGCAGTATCTGGTGGTCTCCCGGCACGATAACTGTGTTTGTGCCGGCTGTTATCGGTCCCAGGTACAAAACCACTGGTTTGCCGTTGAGTTGTACGGCCCTGTTAAGGACCCGGACAATGCTTCCGCTCGCAGGCAAAAAGTCGATCCCCGGGACGTCGAGTATTACCGCCCGGCCAGTGATTGGATCAACCACAAGAACAAGTTTATGCTTTTTCACTGTAGGCTCCTTTCCTTAGTAAATTAAACCATATTGCAATTATTTTGTCTATGGGGTATGATGTTATACAAGCAATACCTATCCCACAAAGGAGGCAATATGATATTCATGTTTTTTGGTTTTACCATGGCAGAGGCCGTGGTCATGATGCCCAGGGTCGTTGAGACTCTGGGCCTGGGGCATCCGAAGTACAGTGTGGCGACCCCGCCGACAATCATTGTTTTCGATGATGCGGGCAAAGCCATCGGCGAGGAGAAGGCCATCTGGGTACCGGGCTTCGCGGTGCTCCATGAGCATCCTGAACGCCTGAATGCCTTGTCCCAAGCCTTCGGCGATATCGCTGTGACCATGGTGGATGCGCCGGTCATGGCTGCCATCGGCGTCACGCTGTTCTAACAGTTCGACAGAAAACCCGCATCAGGAGGATGCGGGTTTCCATATCAATAGTTTGATATAATTGTTTATACCATTCATATGAATTCCCGTCGCGCGAATATCTCGATCACCTTACTTCTATTTACTACCTTTGCCCTCACGGGAAACAACCGCGAAGTATTCGCTGGATGCATTGGGCGAGCACGGGTTGGACAGCATTTTCGAAGCGCTTTTGGAATCTGTTGAGGAAGCGTATCTGAATTCGCTATTTATGGCGGAAGATATGACGGGTAGGGAAGGCCATACGATTAAGGCATTGCCGGTGGAGAAATTGTTTAATCTAAAGTAGATAAATTATATTTATGAGGTTCAAAGATAAAGTCGTGCTGATAACCGGTGCGTCGCGAGGTATAGGCCGTGCCACGGCGATCGCGTTCGCCAAAGAGGGTGCAAAAGTGGTGATTAATTATCACACAAACGAACAGGCCGCCCAGGAAGTGTTGGAAAAGATAGGGGAGGATAATGGCATTATTGTTCAAGCTGATGTTTCCAAAGAAGAGAATATTAAATGGAGCGGTTTGGTAAAATCGATGTGTTGGTAAATAATGCCGGCATTGCTTTGGATATTCCGTTAATGGAAAAGACTGTGGAGCAATGGGAAAGAACATTACGTGTAAATTTAATCGGCGCATTCCTGTGCAGCAAATATATTGGTATAGAAATGAAGAAACAAAAAAGCGGTGTCATTGTGAACGTATCTTCGACCAATGCGCATGATGGCTTTGCGACCTCGGTTGATTATGATGCTTCCAAGGCCGGTATGAATATTATGACCGAGAACTTGGCTATAGAACTGGCGCCGCATATCCGGGTGAACGCGGTTGCTCCGGGATGGGTTGATACTGATATAAACAAAGCTCTACCGCCGGAATACGTAAAAGAAGAAACCGAAAAAGTTTTGCTCAAGCGGTTTGGCAAACCGGAAGAAATAGCCAATTTAATTGTTTTTCTGGCGTCTGACGAGGCTAGTTATATTAATGGTACGGTCGTGACTATTGACGGCGGAATGTAATTGATGGAGGTGATTGTGTGGGTAGGGCGTTTCAATGAAAAAGTCACGGTCCTCCAGCCTGGATCCGTGACTTAGGTTGCCATGTGACCGCGATGTTATGCGCTAGCCGCGCTACTTGTGCTGTCAAGGATCTTGGTAACGCGCATATCAGTCCTAATCTGCGATATGGCACTCTTTGGCGATTATACCACAATCTTTCGGAATGTTATAATAATATCTTCTAGTACTACTTTTATGAAACCCCCTGGATCGAAATTGGAAAGAGAACCGACAACTGTTTGGCTGGTGCCTTGCGCCTGGTGTCGGGAGAAATATAAGGTGACGGTCGGTGGAGCGGATTGGGTTAAAGGTGAAGAGATTGGATATATGACCAGGGTCGGCGCCGAACAATCTTTTAGCGGAGATCAATACCGGATCCAAGAAGTTGATTCGCACGGTATTTGCCCGAGCTGCGCTGATAAAGTTGAAAAAACGTAATGTCAGAAAATACCATACAATACAAACTTTCTTGGTCGGAATATGGAACATTGGTGGAAGACCTATGGAAAGACCTCGATGAAAAGCTGAAGCAGCACAGCGTCAAAACCGACGCGATTATTGCGATTCTACGCGAGGGGGTGTTCACGGCAATGCCGTTGGCGTATAAGCTCAACACCTATAAGGTCATTCCGATTCAGTTCAAGTATATATTGTACGACGGGAGCAACGAACCGAAGCAGATAACCAAGACCCCAGAATTAAACTACACGTTGCCAGAAAATCCTGTTTTTTTATTGTGCGACACTTTTCCGTCAGGCGGCAAGACGAAAACTCTTGCCATAGAGGAGTTCAAAAAGCTTTATCCTGGAGCGAAATTTATATTTGCATCGCTTATGCAAGATGTTTCAGCCGAAGAGAATAAAGATATTCTATTTTCAGCTTATGCTGCCGACGTGAACAAAGATTGGGAAACGACTCATCCCGTGTATGCGAAGGCGGGTGTTACCAATGTACTTTATACTGCCTTGCCATGGGGAAATATAGACGAGGAATTGGCTGGGCCCAATATGACCAAGTGGGACTATAATTAGAGGATTAACTATTATGATTCTAGCGATTACATTTGATCTGGACGGGGTGTATTTCCCGAACGGGAAAGGGAATTTTATCAAGGCATTAGGGGGTCTTGGTATTCCCGAAGACGAGGCCAAGCGGGTATTCCTCAAGAGCGATCAGATGAACAAGTTGTATAAATGCGGGAAAATGAGCGACGAGGAATACTGGGCCTGGGCAGTAGGGGAATGGAAATTGGATAAAACCCCGCAGGAGCTAATGGGTCTACTGATTGCCGGATATGACGTTAATGAAAACGTGATCCAAACTATCAAAACCATCCGGGCAAACGGATTCAAGGCAGTGGTGTGCTCCAATAACTTTCCGGCACGGGTAAACGGATTACAGGACCGGTTCCGGTTCCTGGATAATTTTGATGCTTCGGTATTTTCATACGAAGTAGGGGAGTGCAAGCCGTCGGAAGTCATCTTCAGCGAACTTACAAAGCGTGCCGGAGTGTCGGCAGAATCAATCGTGTTTGCCGACGACAATCCTGATAATCTTTCCGGCGCGAAGAACCTTGGCATTATCACGTTTTTGTATGAAGGGTTTGATAAGTTCATAGAACAGCTTAAGGGGTTGGGGGTGGGTGTATAAAATAATAGATATTTTGATGGCTACACAAAACAACTGCATTATTATTCACGGGTGCCCTTCGGATGAAGAAAAAGCCATGGATGCGGCAACCAGGACCTATGACAAACATTGGATGCCGTGGCTGAAAAATCAGCTGATAGCACTCGGCATAGAAACCTAAACCCCGCTTATGCCAAATCCTTGGGCTCCGGATTACCGGGCGTTCAGGAGCGAGTTCGAGAAATATTCCGTGTCTGAAAATACAACATTGGTCGGCCACAGCTGCGGGTGCGCGTTTCTGGTGCGGTGGCTCGGAGATTCAAAGCAAAGGATTAAAAAGCTGATATTGGTGGCGCCCTGGAAGATTCCTGACAGCGGCGACGAGGGCAAGAAACAATTTTACGAATATCCGATTGACGAATCAATCAAAGATCGAGTTCAGGAAATTGTGATGTTTACTGCTGGGGTTAAGAGATCGTATCATTAAATCGTTGACTGTGAATGTTTAGTTTTATTCCCCTTGGGTCAATATTTTCAGAATTTCATATAAGCGTTGAATGGGCTAGTGCCGTATCCCAAGCGTTCTGGCCGGTTTTTCTCGGAATAGTTTTATTATTGGCAATTATCAGGTTCATGATGTCGCGAGATAAAAAGCGTATAAGAATTTTTGCTAATTTATTTAATGGACGTCGGTAATTCTGTATCGGGGGATAACCCGCTTGACTAGTCGGGTAGTTTTATTTACACTCTATATAAGTGAGTATAATATCCCTTACACTCACTTATATAGAGTTATATAGACAATTACGTTATATTCAAATATGGGGCTCCCTTATAAGACAAAATTGATTAGTGACTTCTACGGTAAGGATTATAAGGATCTTCTGTTTGAATGGTATGTGGATAACCAGTTAAGTGCCGCAGAAATCTCCGGGAAAATCAAAAAAGATATGGATCTTGGTGTTTCGTTACGCTTTTTACAATCCTCTATTAAAGGGTTCGGGTTTATCCGTTCCTACAGTCAGGCGTTTCGTCTGGCTATTCGTAAGGGGCGCAAGGATTATACGCATCTGGCAAAGCCTATCAAGGCAAATGATATGCGCAAAGGGATATCATTGGCGCTCCGATATCAGCTTTTGAGTAGCCGAGAGGCGCATTGCGTGCTTTGCGGCGCTACTGCCCAAGATGATCAATTGGTGGTTGACCATATTATTCCAGTGGTGAGAGGCGGGACCAACGACATTAGTAATCTGCGGGTATTGTGCCGGGCGTGTAACCACGGGAAAATGATTTACGAAAACGAAAAATAACCATACATAGATACAACATGACAGAATCAAAAAAACAATTTATCCTTCCGCTTTTTGACGAATTTCTGCTTTATTTACAGACTAATAATTATTCCCAGGAAACGCTTTATAGCTATGAACGCGATCTTAAAGTGTTTGAAGATTTTCTACAGGACTCAGGATTCAAGTTTGAAAACCTAACACGTCAAAGCATA
>Ga0209416_1002332_pt1 | contig 10631 bp, 10 predicted proteins | sample RifGroF1_FD_184001 | JGI IMG/M metagenome (GOLD analysis project Ga0209416, IMG submission 184001) | Groundwater microbial communities from Rifle, Colorado, USA - Groundwater F1 (SPAdes) (version 2) | ecosystem: Environmental > Aquatic > Deep subsurface > Groundwater | place: Rifle, Colorado...
GGCGCGGGGCGCATAGCCGAATCCACCGCCGCCACATCGCCCGTTTCACACAGCGCGGCGATCAGTGCGGGCCAGTCGGCCATCGGCACAAAGCCATCGGCAAATCCGGCATGAATCGCATCGCCCGGCCCCATCCGCGTGCCAGTGGTGCCCAGCCAGGCCCCCAGCCGCCCCGGCGCCCGCGCCAGAAGCCGCGTGCCCCCCACATCCGGCACCAGCCCGATGGCACATTCCGGCATCGCCACCTGCGCGGTTTCACCCACGATCCGATGGCTGGCGTGGCAGGCCACACCCACCCCGCCGCCCATGCAAAAGCCCTGCACCAGACTGACCACCGGCTTCGGATAGGCGCCGATGCGCGCATTCATCCGGTATTCGTCGCGCCAGAAATCGCGGCCGTAATCGAAATTGCCGCGCAGCCCTTCGGCGTAAAGCTCGGCAATATCGCCCCCGGCGCAGAAGGCGCGATCGCCCTCGGCATCCACCACCACCAGCGCCACCGCCGGATCATCGGCCCAGGCCACCAATGCGGCATCCATCGCCCGGCACATGTCATAGGACAGCGCGTTCAGCGCCTTGGGCCGGGTCAGGGTGATGCGCCCGGCGCGCCCCTCGACCCGGATGGAAATATCGCTCATCCCCGGCCCCCGATCAGGCTGCGCGCCACGATCATCCGCATGATTTCATTGGTGCCTTCCAGAATCTGATGCACCCGCAGATCGCGGACGATCTTCTCGATTCCATAATCGGCCAGATAGCCGTAGCCGCCATGCAGCTGCAGACAGTCATTCGCCACATCAAAGGCGGCATCGGTGACATAAAGCTTGGCCATGGCGCAGAATTGCGTGGCATCCGCCGCGCCCTGATCCAGCTTCCAGGCCGCCTGCCGCAGGAAGATGCGCGCCGATTGCAGCTTCACCTCCAGCTCGGCCAGTCGGAACTGCAGCGCCTGAAACTGGTCCAGCCGCTGCCCGAAAGCCTTGCGCTCGGCCATGTAGCGCAGCGTCGCCTCCAGCGCCGCCTGCGCGCCCCCCAGCGCCGAGGCGGCGATGTTCAGCCGCCCGCCATCCAGCCCCGCCATGGCATAGGCAAAGCCGCGCCCCTCTTCGCCCAGCAGATTTTCGGCAGGAATCGCGCAGCCATCCAGCTGCACCGCCCGCGTCGGCTGTGCGCGCCACCCCATCTTGTCTTCCAGCCCGCCAAAGCTCAGCCCCGCCGCGTCGCTGTCGACCAGAAAGGCCGAAATGCCCTTCGGCCCGGCATCGCCGCTGCGCGCCATAACCACATAGGCATCGGAATAGCCGCCCCCCGAAATGAAGGCCTTGGCTCCGGTCAGGCTCCAGCCGTCATTGGTGCGCTCGGCTCTGGTGCGCAAGGCCGCAGCATCCGACCCCGACCCCGGTTCGGTCAGGCAATAGGACAAGATGCTGTCCATCCGGCAGGCCGCGGGCAGCACCCGTGCCTTCATCTCGGCCGATCCGAACTTGTCTATCATGCCCGCGCACATGTTGTGGATCGACAGGAACGAAGACACCGCCGGGCAGGCCATCGCCAAAGCCTCGAACACCAAGGTGGCATCCAGACGGCTCAGCCCCGATCCGCCATGATCCTCGCTGACATAGATCCCGCCCAGACCCAGCTCTGCCACCCGGGGCCAGAGCGCGCGGGGAATCGTGCCCTCCTTTTCCCAGGCCAGGGCATGGGGGGCGATATGTTCCTGACCAAAGGCCTGCGCCATGTCGAAAATGGCCTGCTGTTCCTCGGACAAAGCGAAATCCATCCCGAGCCCTCCCTTGCTGGAATTGAACGCGTGTTTTATTTCTGGATTGTTGCGGAAATTTTGCAAGCGTCGCAACCGCCGCTGAGGTCGCAGGGGGGCTGTCTGCCCCCCACGGCCTTCGGCCTCCCCCCGAGGATATTTTGACAACGGGAAGGGCAGCAGACCTGCGCTTCATGTCTTCCTGTTGCCCAAATATCCTCGGGGGGTGAATGAGCCGCAGGCTCAGAGGGGGGCAGACAGCCCCCCTCCCTTGGGTGCAGATCAGTCCAGCGCCTTGAAGTTCAGCGCCGCACCATCCTTGATGCCCGAGAACCAGCGCGCGGTCACTGTCTTGGTCTTGGTGTAGAACCGGAAGGCATCGGGGCCATACTGGTTCAGGTCGCCGAAGGCGGATTTCTTCCAGCCGCCGAAGCTGTAGTAGGACAGCGGCACCGGGATCGGGAAGTTGATGCCGACCATGCCCACGTTCACGCGGGATGCGAAATCGCGCGCCGTATCGCCATCGGCAGTATAGATCGCGGTGCCATTGCCATATTCATTGTCGATCACCAGCTGCAGCGCCTCTTCATAGGTTTCGGCGCGGACGGTCGACAGCACCGGGCCAAAGATCTCCTGCTTGTAGATCTCCATATCCGGGGTGACATTGTCGAACAGCGTCGGCCCGACATAGAACCCGTCCTCATAGCCCTGGATCTTCAGGCCGCGGCCATCGACCACGGCCGTAGCGCCCTGATCCAGACCCGAGGCGATCAGGCCCAGAATCCGCTCTTGCGCCTGTTTGGTGATGACCGGCCCGAAATCCACATCATTGCCGGCAGTATAGGGGCCGACTTTCAGCTTTTCGATACGCGGCACCAGCTTTTCGATCAGCGCATTGGCGGTTTCCGCGCCCACTGGCACCGCGACCGAAATCGCCATGCAGCGTTCGCCTGCCGCGCCGAAACCGGCACCCACCAGCGCATCCGCCGCCTTGTCCAGATCGGCATCGGGCATGATGATCATGTGGTTCTTGGCACCGCCAAAGCACTGTGCCCGCTTGCCGTTGCTGGCGGCCCGGCCATAGATATATTGCGCGATCGGGGTAGAGCCTACAAAGCCCACGGCCTGAATGGTTTCGCTGTCCAGCAGCCCGTCCACCGCCTGCTTGTCGCCGTTCACCACCTGCAGCACGCCATCCGGCAGCCCGGCCTCTTTCGCCAGTTCCGCCAGCCTCAGCGAGGTGGAGGGGCAGCGCTCCGAGGGTTTCAGGATCATCGCATTGCCGGCCGAAAGCGCCGGGCCCATCTTCCACAGCGGGATCATGGCGGGGAAGTTGAAGGGCGTGATGCCCGCCACCACGCCCAGCGGCTGGCGCATGGCGTAAAGATCGATGCCGGGGCCTGCGCTGTCGGTATATTCGCCCTTCAGCATGGCCGGGGCGCCCATGCAGACCTCGATCACTTCAAGCCCGCGCTGCACGTCGCCCTTGGCATCCGGCAGGGTCTTGCCATGCTCCGACGAGACCAGCTCGGCCAGTTCGTCCATGTGCTGGTTGATAAGCTCGCCGAATTTCATCATCACCCGGGCGCGGCGCTGCGGGTTGGTGGCGCCCCAGCCCAGCTGGGCCTTGGCAGCTTCGGCGATGGCATGGTCCAGCTCTTCGGGGCTGGCCAGCGCCACGCGCGCCTGAATCTCGCCGGTGGCCGGGTTGTAGACATCGCTGAAGCGGCCCGAAGTGCCTGCAACGCGCTTGCCGTTGATCCAGTGTCCGATGTCTTTCATAGGGTATCCTCCTGAAGGTTGGCATCACAATAGCCTTGCATTTTCGCGCGATAAAGCGGCAGTTTCCCAAAAGCGTTTTGCAAAAATAGGCCTATCCATGGATTGGGACGATCTGCGCCTGTTTCTGGCCGTGGCCCGGGCCGAAAGCCTTTCGGGCGCGGGCAAACAGCTGCGCCTGGACCCGGCAACGCTGGGCCGCCGCATTGCCCGGCTGGAAGAGGCGCTGGAGGCGCGGCTTTTCGTCAAAAGCCCGCAGGGCTATGCGCTGACGGATGAGGGCAGCCGCATCCTGGCCCATGCCGAACGCGCCGAACAGGCGATGTCGGGCGTGGCAGAAGAGCTGCGCGGCACCCAGGGGCTGACCGGGCAGATCCGCATCGGCGCGCCTGACGGCTGCGCCAATTACCTGCTGCCCCAGGTGCTGGCCACGATCTGCGACGAAAACCCGGGGCTGGAGGTGCAGATCATCGCCCTGCCGCGCGTCTTCAACCTGTCCAAACGCGAGGCCGATATGGCGATCGGCGTGTCCCGACCCGAAACCGGGCGGCTTTCGGTGCAGAAGCTGACGGATTACCGGCTGCATCTGGCGGCCTCACGCAGCTATATTGCCGCGCATCCGCCCATCACGGCGCCGGGCGATCTGCGGGCGCATCGCATGGTGGGCTATATCCCCGACATGATCTTCGACAAGGAGCTGGATTATCTGGGCCATCTGGGCGCCGAAACCGTGGCCCTGGCCTCCAATTCCGTATCGGTGCAGCTGAACTGGCTGCGCCATGGCGCGGGGGTGGGGGTGGTGCATGATTTCGCACTGCCCGCCGCGCCGGAACTGCAGCGCCTGATTCCCGATCAGGTCAGCCTGATCCGCAGCTTCTGGTTGATCCGCCATGCCGATGACGGCAGGGTGGACCGGCTGAACCGCTTTGCCGCGCTGCTCGTGCAATCGGTTCGTAAAGAAGTATTACGTCTGGAGGCAATGGCTTGACAGATTATTGCGCAGGCCCGACGCTGCCCTGAGAGAGAAGGAGAAGCCCATGCTTGTATCGCAGATTCTGAAATCGAAATCGGATGATGGTGTTGTGACGGTCGCCCCCGGCACCAGCGTTGCAGAGGTTGCGCATGTGCTTTCTGTCCGGCGCATCGGGGCGGTGATCGTGTCGCCTGATGGCAAGCAGGTGGCGGGCATCGTCTCGGAACGCGACATCGTGCGCGAATTGGGGCGGCGCGGGCCGACCTGTCTGGGCGACAAGGTCGATGACATCATGACGGCCAAGCTCATCACCTGTGCGCGCGAAGACAATACACATGATGTGCTGCAGAAGATGACGGATGGCCGTTTCCGTCACATGCCGGTGGTCGAAGGCGGGCAGATGGTCGGGCTGATCTCCATCGGCGACGTGGTCAAGGCCCGGCTGACGGAACTGGCCGCCGAGAAAGACGCGCTGGAAGGCATGATCAAGGGCTTCTGATCCGATGCTGCGGCGCGGCGCTTTGCCTCTTGCATTGCGCCGCGCAATATTGTTGCGTGTGGCCGAGCCACATGACGCATGTGGACCAGCCACAAGGGGGGGAACCCATGCGCATCGGTCTGTATCCCGGGACATTTGACCCGATCACCCTGGGCCATATCGACATCATTCAGCGCGCCATGCAGCTGGTGGATCGTCTGGTGATCGGCGTTGCCATCAACCGCGACAAGGGCCCGCTGTTCAGCCTGGAAGAGCGGGTGGCCATGGTCGAGGCCGAATGTCGTGGTGTTCTGGCCAGCACGCCCGGCGAAATCGTGGTGCATCCATTCGAAAACCTGCTGATCGACTGTGCGCGCGATGTCGGCGCCACGGTCATTCTGCGCGGTTTGCGCGCGGTTGCGGATTTCGAATATGAATTCCAGATGGTGGGGATGAACCGGGCGCTGGATTCCAGCATCGAGACGGTTTTCCTGATGGCCGATGCCCGGCGGCAGGCCATCGCGTCCAAGCTTGTGAAAGAGATCGCCCGGCTGGGTGGCGATGTGTCGAAATTCGTCACGCCCGAGGTCAATCAGGCGCTGAAGGCGCGGTTCGCCTGATCCCCGCAGCCTTGCCCACGCGCCCTTTATGGGCGCGTGCGGCGCATCGGCAGATCAGGCGCGGCCGTAGACCGCCTCACGGGCCAGCCGTTCGGCATCGCCCGGATAGATGTTCAGATCCAGCGCGATATCCATCGGCAGGCGGGCGATTTCATCCCGGGTCTGGCGATAGCGTGCATGATTGCGGGCGGCGGATTGCAGGCGTTCGATAAGATTAAGCATTTCAGTTCCCTTTCCACATATCCTGTGGCGTCCATGGCGGGCCGGATGCCTGCCATGATGCCGATATGGGCAAGGGCAGGGGCGGCCACAATCCCGGCCCGGCGCATTGCCGCACTGCAGAAACCGCATGGCTGAAACGCAAACGGGCGCCCGAGGGCGCCCGCAAATTTCTTCGAAGAAATTTGCAAATCTTTTTGAAAAGATTTGCCGTTCCCTTTTTCAGATGAGTTTTCCCATGGCGACGGCGGTATCTGCCATGCGGTTGGAGAAGCCCCATTCGTTGTCATACCAGCTGAGGACCGACACGAAGGTGCCGTCCATGACCTTGGTCTGATCCATGTGGAAGACCGAGGAATGGGGATCGTGGTTGAAATCGGCGCTGACGTTCTTGAACTCTGTATAGCCCAGGATGCCCTTCAGCGGGCCGTCGGCGGCGGCCTTGATGGCCGCGTTGACCTCGGCCACCGTGGTTTCGCGCTTGGCGATGAACTTCAGATCCACGACCGAAACATTGGGGGTGGGCACGCGGATGGCGAAGCCGTCCATCTTGCCCTTCAGTTCCGGCAGCACCAGACCCACGGCCTTGGCGGCGCCGGTCGAGGTGGGGATCATGCTCAGCGCCGCGGCGCGGCCGCGATACAGATCCTTGTGCATCGTATCCAGCGTCGGCTGGTCGCCGGTATAGCTGTGGATCGTGGTCATCATGCCCTTTTCGATGCCGATCACATCGTTCAGCACCTTGGCCACCGGGCTGAGGCAGTTGGTGGTGCAGCTGGCGTTCGACACCACGATGTCATCGGCGGTCAGCGTGTGATGGTTCACGCCGTAGACGATGGTCTTGTCGGCACCGTCGCCGGGTGCCGAGATCAGCACGCGCTTCGATCCGTTTTCCAGATGGGCGGCGCATTTCTCTTTCGAGGTGAAGATGCCGGTGCATTCCATCACCACATCCACATCGCCCCAGGGCAGATCGGCCGGATTGCGCAGCGCGGTCACCCGCATCGGGCCGCGGCCCGCATCGATCCAGTCTTCGCCGGTGGTCACCGTGCCGGGGAAGCGGCCATGCACCGAATCGAACCGCAGCAGATGGGCATTGGTTTCCACAGGGCCAAGATCGTTGATGGCCACCACCTCGATATCGGTCCGACCCGATTCGATGATGCCCCGCAGAACGTTGCGGCCGATGCGGCCAAAGCCATTGATGGCGACTTTCACGGTCATAGAACCCTCCTTACACCCATGGGCGGCCGGGCAGCGAATCGCTGCAGCGGCTGATAGCGCTAACATGAACCGTCAGGCGCAAATATCAACCGGAAGTTCCGGCCCATCAGCGCCAGAATATCACATATTGCAGCAGATCCGTGAATTTGCGGCCCAGAAACAGCAAAACGTCCCCGCCATTGGCAAGGACGTCGGCAGCAATCAGCCCAAGGATCAGCAGGGCAAGCGCCAGGGCAATGCGATCGGTCACGCCACCTCCGTTACTGGAGAAGCCGCCCCATCGCACCGGCCACATCGGCCATCCGGCAGGAGAAGCCCCATTCATTGTCATACCAGGCCAGCACCCGCACGGTGCGGCCGCCCACAACCTTGGTCTGGTCCGGGGCGAAGATAGACGAATGTGTGGTGTGGTTGAAGTCGATCGAGACCTTGGGTTCGGGATCATAGGCCAGAACCATGCCCATATAGCCGGCGGCAGCCTCGCGCACGATCTCGTTCACATCCTGCACCGTCACGTCCTTGGAGGCCACGAAGGTCAGATCCACCGCAGAGACATTCGGGGTGGGCACGCGGATCGCCGATCCGTCCAGCTTGCCCTTCAGTTCCGGCAGCACCTCGCCAAGCGCCTTGGCCGCCCCGGTCGAGGTGGGGATCATCGCCATGGCCGCCGCCCGGGCGCGGTACAGATCCTTGTGGCGACGGTCCAGCGTCGGCTGGTCGCCGGTATAGCTGTGGATCGTGGTCATGATGCCGCTTTCGATGCCGATGGCATCGTTCAGCACCTTGGCCAGCGGTGCCAGGCAGTTGGTGGTGCAAGACCCGTTGGAAACCACCAGATGTTCGGCGGTCAGCGCGCGGTGGTTCACCCCGTAGACCACGGTTTTATCGACATTCTTGGCGGGGGCAGAGACCAGAACCCGCTTGGCGCCACGGCCCAGATGCACGGCAGCCTGATCGCGGTTGTTGAACTTGCCGGTACATTCCAGCACCACATCCACGCCGTCCCAATCCAGTTCTTCGGGATTATAGGTCGACATCACGCGGATCGGGCCACGGCCCAGATCCAGCATCCCGCCTTCAACCTTCACGGTGCCCGGAAACCGGCCATGCACGCTGTCATATTTCAGCAGATGGGCGTTGGTTTCGATGGGGCCGGTGGCATTGATCGCCACCACCTGCACATCATTGCGTGCCGCCTCTGCAATATGCGCCAGCGTGCAGCGCCCGATGCGGCCGAAGCCATTGATGCCGATGGTGATGGTCATGCCCGTCGTCTCCGTCCTGTCTGGCCGCGTCGAATGATTTGCCTATACCGCGGGCTTCCCGAGCAGCAAAGTGGAAAAATCGTGATATTTCATTATGTTAGCGGTAACTTCCGCTGTTTTCGCTAACGGTTTGCAAAATTGCTGCCGCGATGCCGCATCTTTCCGCCGGGGCGTGCGTTGGATAGGCTCCCGGTGAAAACCCCTGAGGAGGGCTGAATGAGCGGATTGCTTGCATTGCTGGATGACGTGGCGGCGATCGCCAAGGTGGCGGCCGCTTCGGTCGATGATGTGGCGGCGGCGGCGGCGAAGGCCGGGGCCAAGGCCGCAGGGGTGGTGATCGACGATGCGGCGGTGACGCCGAAATATGTGCATGGATTTTCGGCCGAACGCGAATTGCCGATCATCTGGCGCATCGCGAAAGGATCGCTGAAGAACAAGCTCATCATCCTGTTGCCCGGCCTGCTGGCGCTGAACTACTTCGCGCCGGCGGTCATTACGCCCTTGCTGATGCTGGGCGGGGCCTATCTGTGCTTCGAAGGCGCGGAAAAGGTGGCCCATGCCCTGTTCCCCCATGCCGATCACGCGGTCGAGGCGGATTTCGACACCAAGGATCCGGCGCATCTGGAAGAAGAAAAGGTGGCGGGGGCGATCAAGACAGATTTCATCCTCTCGGCCGAAATCATGACCATCGCGCTGTCCACCATCCCCGATGGCAGCCTCTGGATGGAGGCGATCACGCTGACCATCGTGGGCACCATCATCACCGCCGTGGTCTATGGCGCGGTGGCGCTGATCGTGAAGATGGATGATGTGGGCCTGCATATGGCCGCCACGGCGCGCACCGGGGCAGGGCGTGGCTTCGGGCGCGGGCTGGTGGTGGCCATGCCAAAGCTGATGGCCTTCCTGTCCACGGTCGGCACGCTGGCGATGCTGTGGGTGGGGGGCAATATCGTGATCCACGGGCTGCATGAAATGGGCCTGCACGAACCCTATGGCACCATCCACCATATTGCCGAACTGGCGGCACAGGCCGTGCCCGAAGGGCTGGCCGGGATCGTGAACTGGGGGGTGACGGCGGCCTGCGACGGGGTGCTGGGTCTGGGGCTGGGGCTCTTGCTGATCCCGGTGGCCACGCGGATCATCGGCCCGGCCATCGCCGCCGTCACCGGAAAACGCGCCGCCCATTGATCTTGAGCTGTCCCGACACAGGCGGGACGGCGGCGGGACGCGGTACAGGACGGGGGCCATACAGAAAAAGCCGCGCTTCTGGCGCGGCTTTTGCTTTTGTCGATGTTGCCTGCGGGGGCGCTGCGGTTACAGCAGCGCCTTTGCCTTGGCCACGGCATTTTCGGCGGTGATGCCGAATTCCTTGTACAGACGATCCGCCGGGGCCGAAGCACCAAAGGAATTCATCCCCACGAAATCGGCTTTGGTCTCTTTGCCGCGCTCGCCCAGCAGCCAGCGATCCCAGCCCATGCGCACGCCGGCCTCGATGGCCACCCGCACCGGACCTGCGGGCAGAACCTTCTTGCGATAGGCCTCGTCCTGCGCCGCGAACAGCTCCATGCAGGGCATGGAGACCACGCGGGTGCCGATGCCTTCGGCCTCCAGCGCCTCGCGGGCTTTCATCGCGATTTCCACTTCGGACCCGGTGGCGATCAGGATCACCTGACGCTTGCCGGTGGCCTCGGCCAGCACATAGGCGCCCTTGGCGCTGAGGTTCTGGTTGGTGTGGGTCAGGCGCACCGGGGTCAGGTTCTGGCGGCTCAGCGCCATCACCGTCGGCGTGGTCTTGGTGGAAAGCGCCATTTCCCAGGCCTCGGCCACTTCCACCAGATCGGCGGGGCGGAAGACCCAAGTGTTGGGCGTCGAACGCGAAATCGCAAGATGTTCAACGGGTTGGTGGGTCGGCCCGTCTTCGCCAAGGCCGATGGAATCATGCGTCATCACATAGACGACCGGCACCTGCATCAGCGCCGACAGGCGCATCGACGGGCGGGCGTAATCGGTGAAGCACATGAAGGTGCCGCTATAGGGGCGCACGCCGCCATGCAGAACCATGCCGTTCATCGCGGCAGCCATGCCATGCTCGCGGATGCCGTAATAGACGTAACGGCCCTTGCGGTTGATCGGATCGAAGATGCCCAGATCGGCGGTCTTGGTGTTGTTCGATCCGGTCAGATCGGCCGAACCGCCGATGGTTTCCTGCATCACCGGGTTGACCGCAGCCAGCACGATTTCCGAGGCAGAGCGGGTGGCGATCTTCTTCGGCGCATCCACCGCCGCTTTCTTCACGCTGCGGATGGCCGCGGCC
>Ga0209416_1002336_pt1 | contig 10621 bp, 7 predicted proteins | sample RifGroF1_FD_184001 | JGI IMG/M metagenome (GOLD analysis project Ga0209416, IMG submission 184001) | Groundwater microbial communities from Rifle, Colorado, USA - Groundwater F1 (SPAdes) (version 2) | ecosystem: Environmental > Aquatic > Deep subsurface > Groundwater | place: Rifle, Colorado...
AGACAATAAGGCAACGGAAGCCGACCTTAAACTGCTTAGGGATTACGTCCAGAAGGGCAATCAGAGAGAGGACATTTCTTACCTCATAGCGGATACAGTTGCCGATATTGTCCCCTTTGCGCTTGAGTTCCTGATAACCAAAGGGGCTTATTCGGTGGCCGAGAAGGCTACCATTAAAGCCGGTGAGAAAGTCCTGGCGAAGTGGGCAGGCAAAACAGGCTTAAAGATACTCGAAGGCAAGTTAGCGCAACTTGGCGTGAAGGCTGCCGGGGCGGTGGTTGGCGGGACGGCCCAGACTTTACCGGCCGGTGGACTAAGGATTACTGCCTCAACCCTTCAGAAGCAACTCGACCAGACCTTGACCGATGACAAGGGGGATGATGAGGCGGTGTGGCAGAGTGCGGTTAAATCTCTCGGCGAGCAGTGGGTAGAAACCGTCTCAGAGCGTTCAGGAGGCTTATTGTCACCCCTTACCGGTGCAGCCAAAGGTAAACTACTCAAGATGGGTTTATTCAAGGCGTTTCTGACGGCTAACCCGGGCAAAGACGCTTCCACATTGAACAAACTGATTAAAGGAATCGGCTACAACGGCGTGATAGGGGAGATGTTCGAGGAGCGGGTAGCTGATGTGATGCACGGCACACTGAATAAACTCGGACTCTCTGGCCAGACCTTTAAGATTCCATCGGTCGAGCAGTTAGTGGTGGAACTGGTCAGCTTCTCGATACCTGGGGCAGCCTTCAAGGTGGCTGAGGTTATCCCTGGGGCGATTACGAGTGCGAGGTTAAATCCGGAGCGGGGCAGTATCGTGTTCAGGCAAGAACCAGAAAAGGCGGTAGAATCCGCCCTGAAAGCGAAGCAGGGGGTTGCCACACCGACTCCTTCTCCTACTACCGAGCCGTCCGTCCTCACTCCCCGCATCCAGCAATCGGCGGACATACTGAAGCAAGCCGAGCAGGTGGCTCCGACTAATCCCGATGTAGTGGCTTACAAGGGGATGGTTGATTCTTTACAGCAGGCGACCACTCCCGCCCAACAGCGTGAGATACTTGCCAACATTGACCGGACTGGGATTGAGGACAGGGTGAAGGCGGTATCATTGGCTAGGCAGGAGATTGGCCAGCCCGAAGCAGGAATCCAGCAAGGTATGTTCGGTGACCAGAAGGAAGTCCGACCGAAAGGCAAGGGCGTGGTTACTCAGATTAGTCTTGACGACCAACTGGAATTAAAGCAATACGAACTTCGACAAGCCGAGAATATCGCACGCTCTCCCGAATTGGAGATACAGACTCTTACGGATGGCCTGGCAAATGACCCGGTGGCTCGGTTCCGCTATAAAGAGGGCAAAAGAAGCGTCTCTCTCGAAACACTGGTAAATAAAGACGTAGAGGGGCAATTCCCCGATTATGTTAGTGTTCGCACAGCTTCCAATATCGCTCCAGAGCAGGCTGAGAGAGGGGCATTTGCCAAATATACCCAGAAAGGCTTGCCGACCTACAACAAAGTTCCAGTAGATGCTATATTCGATGGTGGACTGGCTCAAGAATGGGGTTTTGAGAACACAGAACAATTACAGCGTCATATTGAGCAGATTGTAAAGGACAGAGTAAAACTCCGTGACCTTCAGAGCGGTGAAATTATTGACAACTCAGCCGAGGTAAACCAGCTTCAGGCAGAGGTAAGCGCATTAGAGAAGCAGGTCAATGTGCCACCGGCTGATGTTACTGGTGGAGGGGCTATAATCCCGCCCGATGTGCCTCAATCCGTCTCAATCGCTCAACCATCCGGAACACCGAAAGAGATTGACCGCATAATTGACCTTGCTACCGAGCAAGCTAATCAGGATAAACCGGGCGCACTAACACGGCTTGAACTCAAGATACCTGGCTTAAAACAGGTTATGGAATACGTCATACCCGCTTTCAAGATGCCCGATAATCTCAGAATAGCGCTTAACGCTGACAGTATGGCAAAAAGCTACGTGGGCACTCAGGCTTTGCCGACTTATGTCGAGGTCGTGAACCAGATTAGAGACGCTTTCGGGCAAGATAGCTTACACGGCGGCAAGATAGACATCAAAGTTGAAAATGGCAACTATGTTCTGAGCGATAAACAGACAAGCGTGCTGGAATTCCTCCAATCCCGCAACGATATGCTTTTGGATGCCGTTGTTCAGGGTTATGGGGCTGAGATAGGCAGGTTTATCCCGCAATCAAAGACACCGGTTGACGTGAATAACCCGATAGCCTTTACTCTGAAGGATATAGCCGACCATAACGGCATTTACCTGCCTAACGTAGATATTTCCGAAGATGTCGTTGAGTATCTTGGCAGTGAGACAAGGGCGGTGGCTTCAGGGCGGGGTAAGACTCGTATCTGGCAGACGGCTCAGGAACGGATGGCGGGTAAGACACCCTTCAAGCCGGAACTGGATGTAGTAAAACTCCTTCAGGGTATGGATGCTTTCAAGTCAAGGGTGGCTGGTGGACAGGCTTTCAAGAAGGTTATCGGTGGACTGAACAAGGCTGAGGTTATAGAGCAAACACACCCTGATTTGTTCGTCAAGTGGACTGGACTCCATAAACAGTTAACATCTTTACGAGGTAGCGCACGAACTCTCAACCAGAATGTCGCTGATGCTATCGATGACTTTCTGGCGACTCCAATAGAAGATGTAGATATGCTTAACCTGAAAGATAGCCTTGATACAGAGTTAAAAGCCGGGTCCCGCAAGGGTCTGGATATAACCGCTATCAAGTCAAAGATTGAAGATACTATGGCCTTGATTGATGATTTGCGGCCAGGTTGGAAGGCAGCCAATCCCAAACCTTATGTCTTTGTCCAGGAAGGGCTTTATAGATACTATGAAGCCGACCTCGCTAAACAGATTGTAGAATCTCATAAGGCATCTAATAACTGGCTGACTAATACTCTACACTTCTGGCGGGGCGGTTCTTTCTCCGGCGACCTCTCCCCCTTCGGTCAGCAAGGGCATATCGCTTTAATGGCAGCTCCGCTTCAGACATCAAAGGCGGTTATGGGCGGGATACGGACTGCTATAGAAGAGAGGGACTGGAAGCGCTCTTTTACCATTGACGGAATGGCTGATGATGTCGAAGCTAATATGACCTTATGGGGAGAGTTCGCTGCTCTGAGGGGTATCAATCTGGCGGTCACTCCCCAGGAGTTCGCTGCGGGTTTTATGTCCAAGATCCCAGGCTTTAACAGGCTGACCCGGGCAACCTATATTCCTCTGACCCGCAATGCTTTCTGGGCATGGAAGCACTCGTTTGAAACGATGGTAGCTCACGGCGTTCCTGAGTTAGAAGCAAAAGTGGCAGCCAATCAACTGGTAGGGGCTTCTCACCTGATAGCTAACGCTGCCAGAGCCGGGCAATCACAGGCAAGGGCTACTTTCCTGCGCTCCTTGCCGACCAGTTACTCGTTCATTGCCGAGCCGGTGGCGATAATCACCAACGGGCACGTAGGCTTTGCTAAACTGCTAATTGGTCAAAAGCTCACCCCAAAAGAGAGTATGTCTCTTAAAGTAATAACGACTATGGCGGCTTCGGTAATGACGGCTTCTATAATGTCGGCGGTGGCAACAGCTATCTCTCAGGGTAAAGATGATGACGAGATACTAAAGGCGGTCTGGGATGCTGTCAATCCTGACCCGAACAATGGGAAGTTTGCCAGTCTGATTATAGGAGACGCCAGAATAGCTCTTGGCGGGCCGTATCGCTCATTATTCAGGGCGTTCTGGCCGAAGAAGATTAAAGGTGTGCCGTTCCCTGTGCCTTTCGCCGGGCTAACTGAGTTCTTGTATAACAGGGTGAACCCGGCTATGAAGACGCAACTGGAACTCTGGCGGAATAAGGACTACTACAACCAGCAGATAATGTCTGGGAACCTGCCGGAACGCATACTCAGGGGAATACTCTATGAGTTCGAGCAAGCCCTACCATTAACTGCGGGTGAAGTGGCTGAGAAGCTACGGCGAGGTGAGGATTACACTGACGATTTAAGGCAGAAAGTAATCAGCCAGTTTATGGGTGTGAACGCTTTCACGCTGGATAATACCTACCTTGATAGAGAGCGAAGGAAACTAGGTTTGCCGAAAGAGGAACAAAAAGCCCTGCCGTTTGGTATTCAGAAGCCGGAGAACTACCTCACAAGCGATTTCTGGACTGCCGGCAATAGAGTCCTTTCGAGCAGAGAAAACAGGGTAGGCGATGTTAAGGGCTACGATGATCCGCCACTGGTTAAAGCCATTATCGAAGCTCGCCCTCTCAAAGATAAAATGGACTCCCTTCTGAATATAAAACTAAGCAGTCTTTCAGATGAGAACTGGGGGTTACTGGTTGCCAGACAGGACTTATCGGGCAAGGAACTAGAGACTTTCGACAAGAAGTATCCACAATTAGCCAATGTCAGCCAGAGAGATTTCGTTTTGCTGAGACAGAGAGAGGGTATTACCGATAAAAAGCAACTGGCTGAGTTCGACAAGCTCCACCCTGAGTTATCGGTCAATCCCCGCCTGGACTGGCTCAAATCCAGGCCTAAAGACAATGCTCTCTTGGCGGTTTTCGGGCAAGCTAAGATACTTACCAAAGAAGCCTATAACGAGTTTAAGAAACTGGTGAAGGAACTGGACATACCGGACTCGGCGTTGCCTGACCAGACCTTGCCACCTGAAGGGTCGATTGATAACTACTTCAAGCTTCAGGATATGATAGCCGACAATAAGGATAGTTCGTGGGAAGCGCAACTGCTGTTGGCAAAGGACGATAAACTCAGGGAGTTTCTGGGCAGGAAACCGACAGACACCCCGATTGCCTCGCTGGAACTGAAGGTGAAAAACAGAGAGAATTTTGACAAGCTAGATGCCTTCTCTGATAAGGATTCTCCTGATTATATTGCTGATGAAAAGAAGCGAGCCGAAGCGGTCAAGAAACTCAAGTCTGGTGCTTTTGGAGATGACATCAGGAGAATAGAAGCTATTGAGAAAGGCACGGATAAAATACCGACTCCTGAGCCAACTGTAAAGGCTCACGTTGATTATATGAAACTTCAGGACAAAGAGGGCGTTGGCTCTAGTTCTGCCGAGGTTATGCTTTTCCGTGTGGATAACCCTGAGTATGACCAGTGGCGACAGGATGCGAAACTGTGGGGTGATTCGGCTTTGAAGGCAGTGGACACTACCAAGATACCTGGCTGGCGTATAGACGTGAAATGGCAGAAGGAAGATGTTGCCTATGAAGAGATTAAGAACGACCTACCAGCGAAACAAGCAGAACTCAGACAGACTTACCTTGTCAGTAATCCTGATTACGCCGATGACAGACGCAGGCGGGAAGCCTACTCTATGAGCAATTCTGTGACCGGTGAGAAGTTCCCGACCGGTGAGGTAGAATCCTACGTGAAGTATATGAAGATTCAGGATAAGCCCGGCGTTGGCTCATCATCGGCTGAAGCAATGCTCTATCGGGTGGATAATCCCACCTTGGACGATGCCCTGATTAAAATCAACGGAGCTAAGCCGATTGACACTGCTAAAATCCCCATCTGGCGGATTGACGTGAAATATGCCGAGCAGGACACGGCTTATCAGGCGATCCTCGATAAATACGGCACGAAAGAGACTATCGCTCAAAAGAAAGCCACTCTTGATTATCTCAAGGGTGACGATGAATACTGGACGGCCACCCTTCAGAGAGACGCTTACAAGATTGCTGTTCCTGACCAGCACACTCAGTCTTATGTGGACTACCGTAAGAAGCAGACCGAGGGCAAGCCCAAAGACTACCCAGAAGGACTACCGTATTACGAGGATGACTGGTGGATGATGGAACACCCTGAGTTCTACAAAGAGGTTTACCTGGGCATTATGGGCAACGAGCGCAAGAACTTCATTAAGGTGCCTACCAGAGAAGTATTTGCTATTTATGAGAAGTATGATAAGGCGAGGGACTTTCAGGGTAGGATAGTAAATATAGATACAGGGCAACCTGCTCTGCCTGATAGCCCTAACTCATCAAGAGTATCGGAACAGGAAGCCCTGAGATTACAGTTCCCCGAACTGGATGCGTGGGGAGTTCTCGCCTTTGGTTGGAAGCCACTCAAGGCAACACTGAAGGAAGCAAAGCGGAAATCAACGCTGTCACCTAAGAATAAACTGGATGAACTGGTTTACACTACTGATAAATCCTTTGATGAACGAATGGCGATACTGAGGGGCGGGAAATGATAAAACAATTAACAGCGAACCCCTTAGCCCCTTACTGGAAGTGCGAATTGCGGCCTGGAGATGGTGTTATAACGCCACGTTTGGATGACGAAGGTGTCATAAGTATTAATAGTCATCACTCAATCAAATGTGAGTTGCTTTGTTTCACTACCAAGCGTTTCCTTTACTGGGAATCACCATCATCTAATGTTGGCAATTGTCATATTAGCGTGGAGATGAAAGGTGGAGGGGATATTGAACGCTGACACCTTAGCCATAATCAAGACTGAGTGCGAGAAGATAGAAAAAGAGCCGGGCTTCGGCAAAGTCTTAATCTCTATTGAGCACGGCACAGTCAGGATTATCCAACCTACGCCGACAATTATGGTGAAGGACTTGACAAGTTGCCATAAAAAGTAGTATTACTTAAACTAAGGTGATAAAAGAGCATTTCTGTGAAATAACAGAAGGGGTTCGAGGGGCATAGGTTATCCCGGGCTGGCTACAAAAAGTCGTATCTCATTGCCAGCCTAGCTTAAGTCATACGAAAAACCATTCACCTTTATAATTATCCCTGGCAGGAAAACTGAAGGGCTGGCTCGAAAGAGTTCAGCCCTTTTTTATTAACTAACAGCATAGGAGGTTGAGTAAAAATGGTGACTAAGGACAAAGCTCCGGTCGAGCAGAACAAAACTCAGGATTTGAAGGACAAGGCAATATCAACCAAGATGGATGATGTTCTTGATAAGATGTTGCCCTCTCTGAAAAAGACTGAGACTACTCCTGTTACGGCAAAAGAGGCTACTCCGGAAACGACACCAAAACCTATCAGCCGGGAAGATTACGACAAGGCAATTCAGGAAGCTAAGATGTGGCAGGGCCGTGTCAAAGAGACTGAGGCAATTCAGAAAGAACTGAACACCCTCAAGAAACAGGCTGAGACAAAGGACTCCGAACTTAAGGGTATCGAAGCTGAAAGAGAAACGCTCAAAATACAACTGGACGAACTCTCTAAGGACGACCCTGAGAAGATTGCCTTAATAAAGATGGACAGGGAACTTCGGGATAAGGAGCGGCAACTAAAAGCCGACCGGAAGACGCACGATGACGAATGGACAGAAAAGGCGGGTAGAATTGCCATATCTGAACAAACCAGCCGTGAAATAGCTATCTTCGAGATAGCTTCTGAGTATGACGGCGGCGACCCACAGGAACTCAAAGACAAAATGGATTTCATTGAGCAAGAATTCAATATCAAGATTACTACCAACGACCAGATTAAAAAACTGATTCCTGTTTCGTGGAAACCAAAAGCGGCTACTTCGCCAGCGACTACCCCTGCGACCACACCTGTAACCCTTGATTCCGGTAAGACGCTGGGTGATACCAGCAAGATTAGCCGCCAAACCCTGGCTAGTTACTCTCCTCAAGGCAAGACTGGTAAGGATTTTGCCGCTGACCAGAATGAAATACTTGATAAATTTTTCGGTAAATAATAAAGGAGGACTACTTTGGCTACTGGAGCTTAACTGTAGGTTCCTAACTAGGCTCAATTGACGGGAAACCCCTAAAACCAAATCTGCTGATTATGCAATAAAGAGGAGGATATATGGACAACCCGCAGCCGAAAGTTTCAGAAATTGAATATGGTTGGTTCGCAGGATTTTTTGACGGAGAAGGTTCGGTAATCCTTTCTATCAGAGCGAAGGCTGGGAAAAACGAAAGTCCCAAAATACAACCTAATGCCAAAATCTCAGGAACTGATTCTCTTGCCCTAGAAACAATTACATCTATATTTGAGAGGGCGGAAATTAGTTTTCACGTTGTATGGTTTCGACCAAAAGGGTTTATGAGAAATGGCAATAAATACAAAATGGCGTGGGACATTACTATCGCAGGGCACAAACGTTGCCGCCGCTTTTATAGGTGGATAACCCCAATCCTGAAAACAAAGAAAGAACGGGCAGAACTAATGATAGATTACCTTAATGCTCGTGAATCTCACACCGATTTTCGCACTCCTATAACCGAAGGCGAACTGCGAATGGCCTTACAAATGAGAGTATTAAATCTAAAGGGTAAGGCGAAACCATATCAAACAGCTTTGAAGTTAAATACTGAGCGCCCCGGGCCGAGCCGAGAGCAACTGTCAAAGAATGGCAGAAAAGGTGCATTGGCTCGTTGGGGTAACTGAAATTAGGTTCAGAGACTACACGCCTAGCCTGAGAAATCAGTGAAGGTATAGTCCAGCTTAGAGCGAAAGTTCTAAGGTAAACTGACAGAATTCATCGATTCAACTACTGCGGATGTGTTCATCCCGGAACTATGGAGCTCGCTCGCCGTGATAGCACGGGAGCAAAATCTTGTCTGGGCTGCTGAAGGCAATGGTCTTGTTGACCGGCGCTACAAACAGGGCTTGACATTTGGCGATACCGTTCACGTTCCCAGCGTGGGTAATCTGGGCGCCGCTCGGACTAAGACTAAGGCGTCTAATGCCGCTATTACCTATGAGACTGTGACAGAAACCAATACCGACATATCGATTGCTACCTGGGAATACCAGGCAATGGCAGTTGAATCTATCGTTAAGGTGCAGGGCAACCGGGACCAGCTCAAGCTCTATGCCGGTAAGATGGGTTACTCATTGGCACTTGCCGTGGATGATGTCCTGGCGGGGTTGGTCGATGACGTGACCAATGCTGTCGGCACACTGGCTGTCGAGAATACTGACGATGACTGGATTCGTGCCAGGCAATACCTGAACGATGCCAACGCCGACCAGAAGAACAGGGCAATCGTTATCAGCCCTGCGGCAGAAGCCGGACTTCTCAAACTAGAGAGGTTTGTCCATGCCGACTATGCCACACTTCACTCTGATACAGCCAGAGACCAGGCATATTCAGGGACTTGGTACAGGATGCCGGTTTTCGTCTCGACCAACGTCGAGGGCAGCAATGCAGCCGGGCATGATAATGCGATGCTTCAACAGGAAGCCTTCGCCCTCATAATGCAGATGAACGCCGTTGCCCACTCTCAGTATGACATCGACTACCTCGTTGATAAGGTTGTCATCGAAAACCTCTATGGCACCAAAGAGATGAGAGACGACCACGCCTGCTGGGTCAAGGGCGCCTAGGTAAAAATAAATTAAGGAGGGGATAGTTACGTGACGACTCGTGAACGCAAAAAGAGAAGACAAGAGACAATCTCTGAGCCGGAGAGTCTGAGTAGCTTGACCGAAAAAAGGTTTTCAGACCTTGAGGCCTTGCAACTTAGACAGGGGCAATCGGTGGAGGAGCTAAAGGCATTGCTTCTGGATGTGGGCAAGAAACTGGATGCTCCGAGAGCAATGCCGGTAGCCCAAAGCCCTGATGCGCAGATAATGGCAATGAGACGGGCTAAGAATATCGGGGAAAACGTGGGGATGACAAAGAACGTAGACCTGCGTAACCCTGGCAGTGGGCACAAATTCGAGCCAGGGCAGATTATCAGACTGGTAGAGGCAAGTGGTAAATATCCCGCCTACCAGTTCGATGCTCAGGGTAGACCTGTCCCTGCAATCTATCAGTATGAATGCCAGGCGTGCGCCCACATTGAACCGGCGTTGGCTGGCAAGAAAGCTAAAAAGGTTTGTCCTGAGTGTAGGAATACTATGCTCAAGGTGGCTACCGGAACGTATGAACCCGGTGACCGTCCTGCTTATGGAGTAATCCAGAACTTCATGTATAAGACAAAGAAAGGTCTGGAAAAATACAAGGTCTATTTCGAGCAGTTCAGTGAAAGGGAAAAGTCGGAAGGACTACTCGAAAATGAGATGGTGCTATGCCAGTAACCTTAGAGAAACCCTTCGACCTGAAGACGTGGGACGGATTTTCCGACCTGCCGAAAGAGGGTATGGACTACCTGCTTGATACGACCGCTCTCAATAAGAAGCTGAAGGATAAGGCAAAGAGTCCCTACCGGATGAGGACAGGCAGTTTTCTGGTAGCTAAGGGAATATCGGGCGATTTCTTCAAAAGGGCTTGCGACAATGCTATCAAGAAGTGGCTGGTTGTCTTTGAGAAACAGGGATGGACGCTGGCCAGCAAGGTGCAAGTCTACGGCCCATACATAGGCTACGACATATCGCTCGGAGCAGTGTTGCTGGATAAGCAGGAAGTGCGGGTAAGGGCTGTCTTCAAGACCAATCCGAAGCCTATTCGTATCGAACTGCCACCATCGTCTATCAGGCAAGACCCTGAGCAAAAAGCTAGTCTAGCCGAAGTTGCGAGAGGCGAAGGGATGAGCCCAATACCGAGGAATAAAAGACCACAACGATAAGCTGCCGCTCCGAAAAGTAGGCGGCTGAGAAGGAGGAGAACAATGAGTAATAACGTAAAAATTGACAGGGACATA
>Ga0209416_1002340_pt1 | contig 10600 bp, 6 predicted proteins | sample RifGroF1_FD_184001 | JGI IMG/M metagenome (GOLD analysis project Ga0209416, IMG submission 184001) | Groundwater microbial communities from Rifle, Colorado, USA - Groundwater F1 (SPAdes) (version 2) | ecosystem: Environmental > Aquatic > Deep subsurface > Groundwater | place: Rifle, Colorado...
AACAGCTAGTGCAACAGTACCACTGTCCCACATAACGGTACCACCAAAGTTAGAAGCAGTATTAACTTCAATTTCATAGTGAGTAGCAGCATCAGTATTAGGGTCTGTGTGTATTGCACTAAACTCAGGCTGAGTATCAGTAACACCGGTTGGATTAGTAGCACCTTCCGTTTCTAAAGATGAAGGAGCATATGGGACACCAGACATAGTAAACTGTGCAGTAGTAGACCAGTTACTTACAGCACCATAATTATCCCAGAATCTAATTCTCCAGTAATATGTAGTTCCAGCAACGAGAGCACTTCCAGCATAAGTGATATTTGAAGATCTATCCCCATTAGTTATTGCTGTTATAGATTGTTGATCAGTGTCCCACATACTTGTCCCCCCAAAGTTAGAGGCAGTATTAACTTCTACTTCATAGTGTATACCAGTATCACTGCCATTAGGGTCAGAGAAAACTGCTGTAAAGAGAGGGTTTGTGGTAGTTACTTTAATTGGATTTGCAGAGCCATCTACATATGGAGCTGAAGGAGCATTAGGTGCCGTGTTTGAGTACATTGTAAATGAGTTAGTTCCAGTAGACCAAGCACCAGGAGTAGATATGGAATCGTAGAATCTAATTCTCCAGTAATATGTGCTACCATCTAGTGCTAGAGCAGTAGAACCATATTCAATTGTAGAGGATCTGGTATTGTGAGTAACAGCTAGTGCAACAGTACCACTGTCCCACATTACAGTACCCCCAAAGTTAGAAGCAGTATTAACCTCAATTTCATAGTGAGTAGCAGCATCAGTATTAGGGTCAGTGTGTATAGCACTAAACTCAGGTTTTGTATCAGTAACCCCAGTAGGGTTAGTAGCACCCTCTGTTTCCAAAGAAGTAGGAGAGTATGGGACACCAGACATTGTAAACTGTGCTGATGACCAATCACTAGAGAGTCCTCCATTGTCCCAGAACTTAATTCTCCAGTAGTATGTAACACCTGCAGTTAGAGCACTTCCATTGTATGTAATGTTTCCAGAACGGACATTGTTTGTAAGAGTCATAGCTGTTTGAGTAGAATCCCACATAGAAGTTCCATCAAAGGTATTAGTTGTATTAACTTGTACTTGGTAGTGGGTACCAGCATCAGCATCAGGGTCAGTGTAAATTGCAGTAAATACAGGGTAAGTAGTGGTTACTTTAATTGGGTTTGTAGAACCATCGGTTTCTAAAGAAGATGGAGCATTAGGAGCACTGTTAGCTGTATCCATAGTAAATTGAGCAGTAGAAGACCAATTACTCTCTGCTCCTTGGTCATCCCAATATTTCATTCTCCAGTAGTAGGTTGTACCATCTAAAGGAAGGGCGGTAGCTCCATATGGTATTTCCGAAGATCTACTGTTGTGAGTAATTGTAGCTGCTGTTTGTGTAGAGTCCCACATAACGGTACCACCAAAGTTAGAAGCAGTATTAACTTGTATTTGGTAGTGAGCAGCATCGTCAGAGTCAGGGTCTGTGTAAAGAGAGCTAAACTCTGGTGTTGTATCTGTAACTCCAGTAGGGTTGGTAGCAGTTTCTGTTGTTAACGCTGAAGGAGCATTAGGAGCTGTATTATTAATTTCTTCATTATTTACAGTAACTGATTGAGATGTCTTCTTTTGGATAAAGAGGGTAGATATATATGGTGGATTATTAGAATATGTTCCTGTATTACCTGTAGCTGTATGAGTATGTGTTCTTGGAAGGGCAACCTTGGGATTTGCAGTTGTTAGACAAGAGACAGTTGCAGATTCATTCCCTGATGTGATAGACACACTATGGGTATGTGTTGTAGTGCCTCCAGTTGTACCATATGAAGTAGCACCGTATGGGAAATTCCCATCTAGTGCAGAGTATCTTGTCCATCCTAAAGGTGGTGTGTTGTTTGACATAACGATGGTAGCAGAAGGAGCCATAATATCTGCATTGGCTTGTCCAAAAACGACGGTCATATATGGAGGAACATGGTCTCCTGCTCCTGTAGTACTAGAGCTAAAAATATGAGTATGAGTATCAGTTGGAGGAGTAGCATTTGAACCAACTGCACAGTATGTTGTATCACTTGGTCCATTAGAAACAGTTTGTGTTGTTGAATGAGTATGTGTAGTTGCTCCTGCAGAAGTTCCAGTATATGAAGAATTCCCTCTGGGTAATACTCCATCTAATGCGGAAAATTGAGTAAATCCGGATGGAGCTGAAGAAGCAAATACTGTAACTGTATTTTGTTTTACAATTAAATCATTATTAGAACAAAAAATCATATCTAAATATGGAGGTAATACAGAAGTATTTGTTTCGATTGGAACAGAAAGTGTATGGGAGTGATATGCAGCTATGTTGTTTCCAGTACTGTTGGTAGTATTTGCACCAACGGAATATGTGCTAGATGTTAAACTTGTACTACCATGGTCATGTGAACTTGCTCCTCCAGTAGTTCCAAAGGTAGATGCAGGATATGGGAATTTAAGATAGAAATCTCCACCTGAGCTAGATTCTGTAGTCCATCCAGTATCACAAGCAGAGTTTTTCATTAGATAGAATTCACCAGTCCAAGTTTCTTCTGCATTGGTAGCAGCATTATTACCGTAGTACATATATATTGTTTTACCTCCATTTGGTAATGTAGGTATTCTTACCCAAATATGTGTAGTAGAGGTATTACATCCTCCCTCTACCCAGTAAGCTAGTGCTGTAGAGTCATCACTATCTACAAATCTTAAATCATCACAATCACTTTGTAATTTACCAGCAGTTACTAATGCTGCTGTGTCATATTCTATCAGTACATCCTCATTAGTTAATTCACTACCACCATTAGCTACAGACAAAGACCTTCTGTATAGCCAACTTGAGTTATACCAAGCCCCTGCATCCTCTTGTGCATTAGACCAAAGTAAATATGCAATGGGTATTCCTATTGCTAATACTAGTGCAGAAGCTATTAATATGGTTCTTTTTGATATTGGCAGTTTTTTCTCCTCTTCCATTTGTATATATGATATCAAAAAAGTAGTATGAATAAACTACTCTCTTGTTATTTCATACAACATTATAGAAGCACAATTAGCTACATTTAAGGACTCTTTTTTACCTCTCATTGGTATATATACTGTTTTATCTACTTTTTTTAATATTTCCTCATCTACTCCCCTTTTCTCATGACCAAATATTAAGGCTACCTTTGGGGGATATTTAATATCCTGAAAGTTTTGTGCATCTGGTGTTAATTCTACAGAGTATATTGGAATACCCTTCTCTTTTAACTCTTCGATAGCTTCCATAGTGGTATCGTAATACTCAGAAGGAATCATTTCTGTTGCTCCTAGTGCTGTCTTATCTAATTTAGGATTATCTATTTGTGTAGTAATACCACAAAGGTATATTTTTTTTACACTACCTGCTCCATCTGCAGATCTAAATATACTACCTACATTAAAAGCAGATCTAATATTGTCTAGTACTATATGTATCTCCATTATCTAAATATATTTTCTAATATGTAATTAAGGTCAATATTATCATCTTTTACTAACTCTTTTGCAACTGATTTAGCTCTTTTAAACATATCTATATCTGTTAGTGATGCTATCTTAAATTGAGGAATACCGGATTGTTTAATACCGTATACCTCACCAGGACCTCTTCTTTGTAAATCATACTCTGCAACATCAAAACCAGATGGGTGAGTAGAAAAATATTTTAATCTATCTATTACACTCTCATTACTCTCTTCATTTTTACTTGGTATTACAAAACAGAAGGACTCTTTCTCTCCCCTACCTACTCTTCCTCTAAGTTGATGTAATTGTGCTAATCCAAATCTATGAGCATCCTCTATTATCATCACAGTTGCATCAGGTATATCTATTCCTACCTCTATTACAGATGTAGATACTAATATATTAAATTCTTTCTTTCTAAACCTGTCTAATATATCTCCTTTTTCTTTCTCTTTAAGTCTTCCATGTAGTAGTTCTGTTTTAATATCTTTAAAATGAATATTTTTTAAATTCTCATACTCTGTTAATACTGCTTTAGCATCTAAGATTTCACTTTCTTCGATTAATGGATATACAATGAAAGCCTGTTCTTGATGCTTACTGTTTAAAATTTTTGTATTTACCCAATTAAAACAATCATCTCTTTTTTTGTATGGTACATACTTAGTAGTTATTTCTTTTTGCATACTGGGTTTTTGCTTAATGGTAGATACCTCAACATTACCAAATACTACCTCTGTAAGACTCCTTGGTATTGGTGTTGCTGTCATTGTTAGGTAGTGAGGTATTTTACTTCCTCCTTTTAAGAGTTTCTCTCTTTGTTCTACTCCAAATCTATGCTGTTCATCCACTATTACTAAATTAAGGTTATCTGGTATATCACTTTTAAAAAGTACAGCATGTGTACCAACTATTAAACTACTTGGAGATTTAGCTTTACTCTTTTTAGTAGCTATCCATATCTCTACATCTATATCGAATGGTTTAAGTAATTTTTTAAAGGTTTCAAAATGTTGTTGAGCAAGTACTGTAGTTGGTGCTAGTATTACACTGCTATATCCATTTCTAATACATTGAAGTATTGCTAGTGCTGCTACTACAGTTTTACCACTCCCTACATCTCCGTTAAGTAATCTATTCATTGGTTTAGATTTGGATATATCTTCTAAAATCTCCTTTAGACTTGTTTGTTGATCCTGTGTGAGTGTAAATGGTAAGGAGGTAAGAAAATCTTTAGTTAATTCTTTATCTTCTACTATCTTAACAGACTTTAATTTACTCCTTTCCTTTCTATCCTTTTCCATCTCTATCCCTATTCTTAACATCTCATCAAAGGAAAGTCTCTCTCTTGCTTTAAGAAGTATATCTTGAGAGTTTGGGAAATGTATTTGTTCTATGCACTCTCCAAGCAGAGGTAGATTCTCTTTTTTTAGAAGAGTTTTAGGTATGGGTTCTGGTATTAACTTTTTAATATATTTTTCTAGAGGTAGTATCGTATTTCTAATGTATCTAGATGATATACCCTCTGTCTCATGATATATCCCAATTATCCTTCCTAAATGTTTTTGTAAAGATATATCTCCTGTATATTTTTCATACTTAGGGTTATATATATTTTTGGTTTTACCTTTTTCTGATATCTTTCCATCAAATATATACCACTCACCTACTTTAAAGGTTTTAGTTAAGTAACTTTGATTGAAAAAAGAGATATCTAATTTAGAATTAAATTGATCTACTACTTTTACAGTAGTAAGTACTTTTCTAGTACGAGTATATACATTTTTAGTTTCAACTATTTGTGCTAGAAATGTACCCTCTTGTATTGATTTAAAATCTTGTATATTTAATATCTCAGAGGTATCTCTATATCTAAATGGAATATGAAAGAGTAAGTCTCTAAGAGTATATATATTAAGTTTTTCAAATTTCTTTTGCTGAGCTAAACCTACACCCTTTATATGTGTAATGGGCTCTAGTAATGAGGGAAGAGTCATTTTTAGAGTAGATCAAATATTGCAAGTACAATTGGTATGGCTAAACTACCAAGCATTAGAACTGCAATAAAGATACTAAAAATTTTTGAAAATGTTTTACCTTTTTTACTCATATGTAGATTTTACTAGGAACTAAGATTTTTTCCAAGACCTTTGTATTCTATACTGTGTAGATGGTGAGTTAGCATATTTAATCCATTCCTGTTTTACTGAATTTTTACCTAACTGTCTTTTAATTTCTACCTCATCTCCTGTTTTAAGTTGATAGTCTAATTTAACAGCAAGACCATTTACCTTGGCAGAGACCATACTATTACCTACATCGGTATGTACTTTGTATGCAAAGTCTACTACTGTATCTCCGTTGTCTAGTTGTATTATTTTACCCTTAGGAGTAAATGCAAATACATTTGTAGGGAATACACTTACGAATATTGGTATTGATTGTAGTATATCTCTTTTTGAAATATGGTTACTAATCTCTTTATGTACCTCTTCTACCCAATTATATTTATCTGTGGGTTTTGCAAATCTACTCTGACTCTCCTTATATGCTATATGGGAAGCTGGACCGTAAGTATTGAAGTAATACATTTCATGGGTAAGGATTTGTATCTCTATTATATTTGGAGAAACAGAAGGTAGTACTATTGGTCCCTGCAAAGCCTTATATCCGTTTGGTTTAGGATGGGATATGTAATCATCAAACTCCTGTGTAATTATATCTCCGTTATCCATAACTTTTTCTAATATATTAAAACAGTTATCTGTACTATCTGTAACTATTCTAAAGGCTATTAAATCTCTAATATTACTCAAATCAAGAGAACTACCCTCTTTAAGCTGTTTTTTCTGTTTATTGTATATACTGTAAATACTTTTAACTCTTCCATATACAGAGGGGGAAGGTGAGATATCTTTTAAAATATTGGTAAAGTATTCAATATATTTAAACTTAACCTCTTGAGTGAAGTTATTTAATTCCATCTTCTCCTTAATCATTTGATATATCTCTGGTCTATATATCTTAAGCGCTTTCTCTTCTAACTCTTTTTTTAATCTATCTAGATTTAAATACTCTGCTAAAGGTGCATATACATACAAGATTTTTTGAAGCTTAGTACTAAGCCTTTCCTGTGGCATATATTCTATTGTTCTTACATTATCCAAAGTATCTGCCAACTTTATTAATACAGGTCTTAAATCTTTAGAGCTGTTTAATATGAATTTTGTAATAACGGGGTATTCTGTATCAGGACTTGCAGTAGCTTTGTTAATACCATTACAAAGAGTAAGGAGTTGGAATACATCTTTACCAAATTTATCTTCTATCTCTTTAGATATAGTGGTACTGTTTTCTGCTGAATTTGAAATACTGTTATGTAGTAATCCAGCAACTATGGTATCTGTATCCATACCCATTTGAGCAAGTGTAATTGCTGTTCTTAGGCCGTGATTAACATATGGTTCACCTGAGAGTCTAAATTGATCTTTATGATATTTTTTAGCACACAAAATAGCGGAGTCTACTATTTGTAGAAATTTCTTGGGGCTATCCTTTCTTAATTGTTCTATTAGTTTTTCGGTATCCATAGAAAAAGAAATCCCTTGTTATGGGGATTTAATATATTAGTTATTTCCCCAACGCTATTTATTACTTACTCTAATTTGATATATATGCTTACCACATTTAAGGGTTGGCATATTTGAAAGGGCAATATTTTTTTGCCAATCAGTTACTTTCTCTTGATTAATATATACAGCACCCTGCTCTACTAATCTTCTTGCCTGTGTCTTACTATCTGTAATATTACATTCTACTAAAAGCTCTACTATCCCTATATTATCTTTCTCAATCTCTTTAATAGGTATATCAACGCCAGTGGTATAAATCCCCCTCTCACTTGCCCCTTTCTTTTGGAATATACTTTCAAAATACTGTTTTGCACTACTAGCTTCCTGCTCACCTTTTAAATCTTTTGTAATTTCAAATGCTAATTCTTTTTTTAGTACCATTGGATTTTCCCCAGATTTAATTCTTTTTTTAATTTCCTCAACTTGATTTAAGTCATATGAGGTTAATATTTCAAAAGCTATTGGTAACTGCTGGTCAGTAAATGCCATTACTTTACCAAAGATATCATTTGCACTATCATCTAATCTAATCATATTACCCTCTGATTTACCCATCTTCTTACCATCATTTGTTTCAAGAAGTTTACCAGCTAGTACAATCTTTTCTTTTTTTAGTCTACTCATTATTAAATCTCTACCTGCTAACATATTGAAGAGTTGATCATTACCACCTATCTCTACATCAATATCCATCATTACGCAGTCATATCCTTGCATTAATGGGTAAAGGAATTCATTTAGATATATTGGTTTATCTGCTTTAAGTCTTTCCTGAAACATATTTCGCTTAAGCATCTGTTGTACTGTAAATTCTGATGCTAATTCTATGATATCTGCGAAGTTAAGTGGTTCTAACCACTGACTGTTATATACCACCTTTACAGGATTCTCTTTATTAAAGATATCTAATATATGTGAGGCTTGTTCAATATATACTTTCATATTCTCCTCTACTTGCTGCTTAGAAAGCTTTACTCTAGCAGATGTTTTATCTGTAGGGTCCCCTATTCTAGCTGTAAAATCCCCTATGACAAAATATACTTGATGTCCTAACTTTCTAAAATCTTCTAACTTTCTCATACCTACTGTATGACCAATATGAAGAGTTGGTGCTGTAGGGTCAAATCCTTGATATACATTGATTCTTTTACCGGAGGTAAGTAACTTCTTAAGTGCGTCTTGTGTTGGAAGTATCTGTTCTACTCCTTTTGTTAATATCCTATTTATTATTTTTTCATCCTTTAGTACTTCCATACAATCTGTATTATATATTCAACTGTTAATTTTTACAAAGCTATTTAATATATCTCCTGTTTTTAAGCTTATCTGGTAAACACTGTTGCTCAGACTTCTTACTCTCTAAATCATGATCATATTCATATCCCTTACCATATCCTAAATCTTTCATTAGTTTTGTTTCTGGATTACGTATATTTAAAGGTACTGGTAAATTACCATATGTCTGGATATCTTCCTTTACCTTTAATTCTGCCATATATGCACTGTTATCTTTCTTAGCATTAGAAAGATATATGGCTAATTGAATTAGAAATACCTCACACTCTGGCATACCTAATTTCTGACAAGACTCATATACACTGTTTGCGAGTATTACCGCTTGAGGATCAGCATTCCCTATATCTTCACTAGCAAACCTAAGTAATCTCCTAGCTACATACAGAGGGTCTTCACCTGCACTTAACATTCTCCCTACCCAATATACAGCTGCATTAGCATTGGATGAGCGCATAGATTTGTGTATAGCGGAGATAATGTTGTAGTGTTCTTCTCCATTCTTGTCATAGTAGAGGGGTTTTTGTACTACCTCTTTAATATCGTTTTCTTTAAGTGTTAGTTTCTCATCATCTTTTTTAGTAGCTTGTGCTAGATTAACACTCATCTCTAATATATTTAATGCTGAGCGTATATCTCCATTAGAAAGATCACTAATTAAATCTAATATCTTTTTACTAACCTTAAATTCAGGGTACTCTTTTTTAACAATCTTTTTTAGAAAGAGAGATATATCTTCATTGGTATGCTGATTAAAAACAAAAACCTTAGTTCTAGAAAGTAATGCACTATTAATACTAAAGGAAGGATTTTCAGTAGTAGCCCCTATTAATGTAATTATGCCTTTTTCTACATATGGAAGTAATGTATCCTGTTGAGCTTTATTCCACCTATGTATTTCATCTAAAAAGAGTATTGTCTTTTTATTGTACTGTTGATTACTCATAGCGACTTTAATGATTTTTCTTAAATCATCCTTACCACTATTTACTGCTTGCATCTTGTAGAAATCGTAATACAAACTAAGTGAGATTATATATGCTAATGTAGTCTTACCAGTACCTGGTGGACCCCAAAATATCATAGAGGGGACTCTCCCTATTTCTAAAAATTTTCTAATTGGTGAATTCTCTCCTACTAAGTGTTTTTGACCAACGAAATCATCTAGTGTAGATGCTCTATATTTTGATGCTAAAGGTTCGTATACTCCCATGTATACCATTATATACTAATAGGTATACCTGTAAATATGGTAATTACCTACTTTAACTTTTTCTCCTTTTTTGTTTGGTAATGATTCTTTAAAAAGGAATACCTGTGAATCTTTTTTAAGCTCTTTTTTAAATTTCTTCTCTAAAGTACCTAATACATCTTTTGGAAGACAACAGTATATTACATTGTAATCAGAAAGATTCGTATTAAAGAAACTCTCCTCTTTAAAATGTATTTTAGAATTGAATGGTTGAGTAAAAAGTTTTCTTAGTTTTACTATCATCAAAAGTACAGGACTAATCTCATACCCTACACTTTTACATCCATACATTTTGTTTACTTCAAATACGATTCTTCCATCTCCACTTCCTAAGTCTGCAAAGGTATCACTCTTTTTTAATTTAAAAACCTTTAAAATATCCTTAACCACTTTTCTGGGAGTTGAGTAATATGGGGAAAAGAATGCTAGAATCATTGAAACAATATATGCTAAAAACATTAGTACTATTAGCAAAGATATCGCAAGTGCTAAACCGTTTGGCATATGAGATAATTTAGAGATTAATTAATATTTATGTATATATGATAGACGGAATTTTACTTGTAGACAAGGAGGTAGGGATTACATCATTTGATGTAATTAGAAGATTGAAAAAAGTAATACAAGAAAAGATTAAAATTGGACATGCAGGAACACTAGATCCATTTGCTACTGGTCTGTTAGTAATACTTTTGGGCAAGGGTACAAAGCTAATGAATACTTTTCATACATATGAGAAGGTATATGAGGTAGAAGCGTTACTTGGGTTTAGTACAGATACACAAGATATACAGGGTAAAGAGGTTGAGAAAGATTTAAAGGGTATTAAACCTAGTAAGGAAGAGATTGTAGAGGTAATTGAAAGAGAGCTTTTAGGAGATATATTACAAAAACCCCC
>Ga0209416_1002343_pt1 | contig 10570 bp, 18 predicted proteins | sample RifGroF1_FD_184001 | JGI IMG/M metagenome (GOLD analysis project Ga0209416, IMG submission 184001) | Groundwater microbial communities from Rifle, Colorado, USA - Groundwater F1 (SPAdes) (version 2) | ecosystem: Environmental > Aquatic > Deep subsurface > Groundwater | place: Rifle, Colorado...
ATCGCCATCCCAATCACTACCTCCCAATATAGCAGCATCAACTCCATGGACATTGAAGATACAACAATTATGCAAGTATTTGTACCATTCATTCATGGCAGAGCTATCTTGCAAATGCAGGATATCCACCTCACTTCTCCACACTAAGGGAGAGCGCATCCCAGCAATTGTATCAACACCTCTGGATTTCCAGTAATGATTGTAGTGTTCATTCCTACCAAGAAGACCATGGACTGGCAAGCCAAACATATATTCCAAGAAAGCGTATGGGTCAGAAACCATCATGGTGTACTGACCATCAACAATCAGGTTTCCAATATAGGATTCCTTGATTTTCTTGTTGAGAGAATTTTGCAAATAGCTTTGAATATATTCATCATTCACCAAATCATTATTCAAAACCAGAGCCCTTGTTACATCATCATCAATCTTGTCAAAAATGTTTTCATCATAATCTTGGTTCACAGAATGACCCAGCAGGTACAACAAGGAATAATCCAAGTTGTTCGACATAATACCAGAAAAGAAATCAACTGTTTTCTTGCATAGAGATTTTATCTGTTCATCGTTCAATTTTAAGGTTTGCAGAAATTGATAATTTAGAAACGTATGGTGCTTTTCTTCTTTGGGTGTCGCTCTGGTGATGCCCCAGCCTAATTCATTTTTTCGACATTTTTGCAAATAGTCTGCCATGGACTCAAAAGCATTCCACAATTTGAATTGAGATGCTGTTAGAATGACATCCATATCCCTGACATTGACTTCATTACCATAAATGTCTTTTATCAGGTGGACGCCAATCTCGTCAGAAAATTTCATAAAATCAATGACACAGACCATCCCCTTGATAAAGTTGCTTCGTATAATAAAAGAGGAAGGAATATAATCCAGTTCCAATTCATCAGCCCATTGTTTTGCCATTCTGGGAGAAATAATGCCCTGCCCATCAAACAGGTTGAATGAAATATCTTTCTTACAAATCTGTATGGTATCATCCTTTGCATCGGTTTCGGATATCCACTCTACTTCTTCATTCCTGGCGATTTCGCAATCTGGTATGACACAAAAATAGGGAGTGCTTACTGGCAAGGCAGTAGATGATGCTAATGCAAAATAAGCATTGAACTTGGCAGGGGTAATTTCAATATCATCCCTATCATTGTTGAGAATGCTTTTCAAACTTTCTTCGTAATCGGCATCAATGAATAGAACGCTATTCCTTCGTGCCTGACCTGCGCTACACATCAGCCTTACATATTTTTTATTGTTTATAAATAATCCATTGGAAATTATATATTCATAATGCTTGACATTCTTGACAACTACCGATACTATTTCTGGAACAAATAGAATTTTATCAATTTCTGATTCCAGATTATAAAGGTCATAAGATGATTTTATTTTCTTTTTGAGTTTTCTTTTTTCTTCTAATAGAATTAGTAGCTCTAGAACCTGTTCCTGCTTGTTGTTGATTTTCCGCAAGCTTCTAAGCATTTGTGAATCACCTATCGAAACAACTTCACCGTTCTTTCTTGCCTGGTTGAGATTGATTATAATATCATAATTATCATTTTTCAAACGGTCAGTATCGAACTTGTAGATATAATACTGCTGTAGCTTTTTTGACAATGAAACTCCTCCGCAATGTTCTACCTATAATTTTTCTTCCAGCAGAAACAAATCCCATTCAGATTCCTCGCCATAATCAAGCAAGTTTTCTACATATCTGTTCCAACTAAATTCTTCCCAATCTCCTTCCTTTACAATTCCATCTGTCGAACAATCGAGTCTAAAATCAACCCTAGTAAAATTTCCACATTCACATAAATCATTATCTAATTGTTTTTCAAACGGAGTGCAAAGGTTTTCATGTAAACATTGGTTGCACTCTTTCACCACTTATTCCTCCTTTATTATAATATTAACTATAATAGTCATCATTAATAGATTCTCTTTCTGTCTGGTTTTCATAAAATTCAACTTGTCTTATTAGGTCTTCAATTTTATCGTCTTGCAAGTGAATATGTTCTATCAAAGCTAAAACAACTTCTGGTGAGAATGTATTTCTAATAACTTCTGCCATGGATTTCCAGTCTTCAACTGCTTGTTTATTGAACATAATGCTCCTTTCCTCAATCTGGTATAATCTTACCATATTAGTCCGAATTTGTCAAGGGGAAATAGTAAATTGGTTCATAGAAATCCGGCATGGCAAATACCCTTGACAGATTGAAGATTATATGATAAGATTAGTATCAGTAAAAATATAGAAGGAGAAGCAATGATGATTTGTCCAAGTTGTAAGGGGATTAAACAGTTTATACATCTCTTTATTCATCCCGTCTACAAAATGCAACAAACTGGACACGAGATGAGAGACTGTTCAATGTGTCACGGCACAGGTCGCATCACACTGTTGAAATGGATACTGGCAAAGATTGGAGTGAGATGAGCGAAAACGAATATAACAATGCCGAGTTGCTTGGCACATTAATGTTTGTTCAAAATGAAACGCAAGAAACACTCGCAAAATTTATTATCGGTCAAAGACAAGCCATAGAAGGGCTTGGTAAAAACAACAAGGAATTTGCGAAGGCGTACATAAAAGAAATTGAGAAGGGATACAAAAAAGACGAGAAAATCGAATCCCTCACCGCCTCCCGCAACGCATGGAAGAAATTGGCAGAGGAGTTGTGCAAGAAATGGGTTGTTGCTTCATCTGCCGAAATGGGATGGGAGTGTATCTATTGTGGCGCAGATGCAATTACCCAAGAACACACCTTTATGGCATCAGGCAACGATGGAGGATGGGATTGCAACCACTCCCCCGACTGCCCCATTGAGCAATTGAGAGATTTACAGAGGAGTGAATCATAATGGCAACCGTATATGCTCCGTTTACTGATGAACAAGTTGAAGCACTTTTCAAGTGGCAAGAGGATGAAACAAAACATCCATTTACCTGTATTTGTGGGGAATCTCTTACGCCATATAACGATGGCTGGCATTGTGATTATTGCTGCCACACGCAGAACTGGTGTCACGATTTTATGTTGGAGAGGAGTGAGGGATGAAATACACAAAAGAGGATGGCGAAAGAATTAGAAAATCAATCGCAAAATATCCAATGTGGTATGTCGCTTGGGATATTACGATGATTACAGAAATGCTACTCGATGAAATAGACCGCATGCAGCAAGCCTCACGGTGGATACCTGTATCAGACCCACCGAAAGAAAAAGGAAACTATCTTGTAAGTGACGGTGAAAGCGTTATCGAGGAAACTTGGTATGGTTCGGAATGGGGGTGTTCGGGTGTCAAATGCTGGAAATTCAAGCCCACGCCACCAGAGGGAGGATAATGAATTCAGAGGAACGAATCATCATACTAGACGCACCACCAGGTTTTGGTAAGACATCATATGCTATCCGAAAAATCAACGAAACTAACGAAGATGAAAAGATAATCTATATCACTCCATTTCTTACTGAAGTAAAGCGTATCATTGATTCATGCCCCACCAAGCATTTTACTCAACCGGATGTTCGTATGGGAAAAGGCAGCAAGATGAACCACCTTCTTTCTCTTGTATTGCAAGGGAAAAATATTGTTTCTACCCATGCTCTGTTTACCGATATTACAGAAGAACTTGTCAACGCCTTACGCCTAAATGATTATACTTTATATTTAGACGAAGTATTTCAGACTATTGAAATTTATGATATCGCTCCAGAGATGAGGGGTAATCAGGAAAAAGTTACCAAGCAGGATATGCAATCTCTCATCACCAAGGGGTATGTTTCGATTGATGATAACTATGTGGTTTCGTGGGTTGATAATGAAAACCTTCTCAGCAAGTATGAACCCCTCAAGAATCTTGCAGATAGGCAGTCTCTTTACTTTATCAACAACAGCCTGCTGCTGTGGTCTTTTCCTATAGAAGTATTTCGTGAAGGAATATTCAATCAAATCTATATTATGACCTATCGGTTCGACTCCCAGATGCAAGCTATGTACTATAAATACTTTGACCTCAATTATGTAAAGTATGGGGTAGCCATGGTTGATTATCAATATGAATTGATAGACTATGAGGAAAGCCTTCTCAGGGAAAAGAAATGGAAGAGTGATATCAAGGATAAAATTACTATTATTGATAATCCTAAATTGAATAAGATTGGCGATTATTATTATGATGCCAGCAATAAACCCTATAAGGCAGCATTGTCTGCTACCTGGTACGACAACAATCCAGAGCTTATCAAAAGATTGAAAGAAAATATTGATAATTATTATAAGCATTATGCCACAGCTAAATCGAGTGAAAGGCTGTGGACTTCCTTCAAAGAACATGCTCAAAAACTAAAGAGTAAAAATCTCTCTATGAAATATTGGCTACCCTTGAACGCAAGAGCAGTCAATGAATACAGAGATAGAACCGCATTGTGCTATCCCGTAAACCGATATATAAATCCATTTATTCATCAATTTTTCTATAAGAGAGAAGTGGAAGTCAACCAGGATGAGTACGCCGTTACTGAATTAATCCAATGGATTTGGAGAAGTGGAATCCGCGACTTCACATTCATCACCCTATATCTGCCTAGTCAGAGGATGCGAACCCTACTACAAAAATTCCTGTCAGACGAGGAAATTACTTGTTGAAATGTCTTTGGGGAATAGAGTTCCCCAGAATTCGATTTTTAGACAAATTTTATAGCAGAATGACGGGTAGTTTTTTTTTAGTCCTTATATAAGGTATGTCTATATTCCCCAGAATTAAAGACCAATAGAATAAGCTGTTTCTTGTTATCCATGAATAAGTCCCCTACTTTCTTACGAAAGTATGGGGACTTTTTTATTTACCTAATGAAGCCTGTATCTTGCCAACAAAAAATATATGGGGGCTATAGAAAAATTATTCATTCTTTTATTACTATTTTATCTTATTATTATCATATTTACTCATCTTTTATCATATTTTAATATATTATATTTATGGCAGGGAATGACTATTCTTATCCTTTTGATTACCGATTATTTATTCCTATTTCTATTGCTGATGATGGGGAATGACTACTATTTCAGGATGATGATTGGGATAATTTTTATGATAATTAAGGTGTGTTGATATAGGTGCTAGACCTGGCTTCTGATTTCGTGACTATGCGATAGTGTAAAATAGGGGGTATGGTTATGATAATTGCTAGAATTATCATAATGACATTGCATCCTGATAGAATCCTATGAAGCAAGCGTTAAAATCCTATACAGCTTTAATCAATAGGTCGCATCTGGTTACTATCTGGTAACTTGCGATTTATGCGTTAGGTCTTTATTATTAATAATCAATCAATCATTCATTCAATAGATGGTTACATCATGTAATTAATATGTATCACTTCTTCTTAAGATTGGTATTGTCATACAATTATCTTAAATAATCATAATGGTATAATCGTATTCAATTGTAGCCTTAATCTGTTTTACATTGACAAGCTTTCAGGATGTGGTAAAATTGTCTTAAGGTAAAATAAGTTTTCTTAAATAATGTATTGTTATATGATTCAATTTGAGATTGATTTTAGCAGAAAAAATTTAAGTATGTTTTCAAGGTTGATTGGTTTATAATAAAGAGAAAAAATGGAGGTTTTGGGATGGTTAATTTAATGCATTGGTTTAATAATCTGGATTTAGCCTATTTGATTGTTTTATGCTTTGTTGTTGTCTTTCTGGTTATTCCTGTGATTCATTTGATTGTCACATTCTTTAAATCTTTTTCTGGAGGTGGTCGATGGTAGTCTGTATTTTAGCCTGTGTGGGCTGTCTGGTCTTTCAATCTTATTTAATCCTGTTCTTCTATAAAATGGAGGTTTTACAATGGCTACGAAGTTAAGTTATAAATCTGTTTGTGAATTGCTTTCTTATGATTCTAAAAGTGCTCCTGTGCTGTCTGTCGTGTCTGTGTCTGTTCGTGACTGGTCGACTTTGCTTAAGAATGGCATGGTCGACTCCAGCATGGCTTTTCAGCGTGATTTCAAGGCTGGATGGTTAAAGCCTGTCTTTCGTGGTCGTGTCGCAGATTCAATGTTGCGGGGTTTTAGCATTGGCGTTCTTCACGCTGTTCTTAATAAGTCTGGTGTGATTGAATTGATTGATGGCAAGCAACGGTCAAATTTCATTGCGTTGTCTCTTTCTGGAGAAGGTTCATTTGAAGGTATTGAAGTTGATGATACCTTAAATAAACCGTTCATTGAATGGGATGAAAAAAATCAGGCTTTGTTCTATGATTACCAGATTCCAATAATGCTTTTTAAGGGCATGGATGATTCAGACAGGCGGTTACAATTTGAAAGATTAAATTCTGGTGTTGCGCTATCAGGCTATGAAAAAAAGCGGTCTGGAATTGTCAATGTTTGCGCGATTCCATCCGTGAAAAAATCTGCTGAATTAATCCTGTCTGTTCTGCCGTCTGTCGCTGGTCGTAGTCGTGGTTTTCAGTCTGCTGAGGAAATAATCCTTCAGGCACTTTCTTTGATGGCTTGCAATAATTACGATTTCACGGGCGACGGTGTTTGTTCCGCTTTGAAGTCTGCTAGTTTTGAAAGTCTGGTTAAGGTCTCTGATTCCTTGCTTTTCAATGCTGAAGCGTGGGTTAATCTGGTCGCTGGTGCTGGTGACAATGCAAAAATGATTTCATGGGCTTTGAAAAAATCAGTCTTGAATGTAGCCTTAACACTGTCAATTGGTAAAAATGGTTTTGACTGGATTAACTGGTCAACTTTCAAGTCATACGATTGCATTCAGGATTCAGACCAGATGAAATTAAAAAATGCATCCGCTTCAGCCTCAGCTTCATCAGTTGCGGTAAAAGCAAGATTGGATGTTTGCGATTCCATCCAGTCTGGTATGTTTACGAAAAATGAAAAAATGTTGAAAGTCGCTGAAAAATCAGACGACAAGAAAAACAAGAAAAACAAGAAAAATCCGCTTTCCGCTGAAGTCGATGCAATGATTAAGCCGTTTGTGTCTGCGTGGGGTGCTGACTTTGCAACTCCTGAATTACTTCAGACTGTCTATGATGGCGTGAAAGAAAAATTCAAGTCTGCTGGTGTGATTCTGCCGTATGTCGATGATTCTGGTAAAAAGTCTGTCTCTTTCATTGCGAAAGGTAAAAAGCGGTTTTGCGATGTTGCTGACTTGTTAGGTCTTGCCGTTGAATTGGAGGATGCTGAAGCGGTTAAATAATTTCAAGTTTTGAGATAATAGCAGACTGGTTTTTACCAGTCTGCTATTTATTTAATCGGCTGGTCTGGTCTGGACTGGTCAAGCGGTCTGGTTTGGTCTTGACTGGTCAAGCGGTCTGGTCTGGTCTGGTCTGGACTGGTCAAGCGGTCTGGTCTGGTCTGGTCAAGCGGTCTGGTCTGGTTTGGTCTGGACTGGTCAAGCGGTCTGGTTTGGTCTGGACTGGTCAAGCGGTCTGGTCTGGTCTGGATTCAAAATCCTGGGGACTAATAAGACCTTAATTGTCATATTATCCCCCAGGGCTGACAAATAAGACCTTATTTGTCCTATTACCGCCGCTCACTGGCTGATACCATATAATAATATTAAGGAACACAAACAGATTTATGAATGCGAACACAAACAGATTTATGAACACAAATTAAAATAGATTGGAGGTGATTAACATAATCTTTTTATTGATTGTCATTATAGTTTACATTGTATGCGCTTAAATTAAAAAGATTGGAGGTAAAATGTCAACACTTATATATTTAAATAATGCAAGTGAAATACATGGTTATGGGTTATGGATTATATCCAACAATAAACCAACAATTGAAAATTTTCTATATAATGAGATAGTACCATTATGCAATGAACAGGATTGCGATTACTTTATACAATCCTTAAACTTGTATGATAACATGGTATCATCTTGTTTTGTGGAATTCATGTGTGGAAATAATCTTAACAAAATGTTGGATGTGATTACGATTTTCAATTCAAGATATGGAAAAAATTATTATGGAGGTGAAGTATTGATGGATATTCCACGAACAGAATTACTTAAATCTTTGCAACTATTCTAAAAACAGGAGAAAAAAAATGAAAACAAAAAATTATTATGGTCTATTCAAAGAAGTAAAACAGGTTAGGTCTGATTCATGGATGGATGCTAGCGTTGAGCCTGTGGATGTATTCACGAACAGAAAACAGGCTGTGAATGCAAAGCGTAAACTTGAATCCATGAACAACCGCAACGAGCCACATTTAACCAGATTCAAAATTCAACCAGAACGAATTTAAACAGGAGGATTAAAATGAACACAGTATATATTGATTCAGATACCATGCGCCAGTATGGTATTGACTTCTTAACAGGTGAAGCATGTGCGTTATCCATGCGGCAACTGTGTGAGATTGATGAAGCTATGATGCGCACCTATCTTGCATACACAGGAATCCAAACATCCATCAGGGAAATTGCAAAGTCACAGTATAACAACCGCAACAAATACTCTGTATTCTTAACCCATGAGGTTATTGAGGATTTGATTATAATGCGACTCATGGAAGAAAATCAAATGGTGGTTGAGATTCTGCCACGTGAACAACAAGGATTTTCTATGCGCAAGCATCTTCTCGTTGGTCAATCTGATGAAATACGAGAATATCTTAAACGCCATTTTGATACTGATGGCACAGGAACATTTTATCAAATTGGCAGAACATATGCCATATATGAACAGCAACCACGACGTGGTTTTTCAAATATCCACGGATTTACTGGCATCAGCCAATAGGAGAACAGAATGAAAATCATACTTCAAGAACGCAAATCAACAAAATCATTTCGTGTTTTGCTCATGAATGCCAAAGGCAGTATGTGGCAGGTTATTGTATTCCCTGAAAGTGAAAAACAATCTGCAAAGGGTTATGCACGAAACCTTGCTGAATTTCTTGGCATTCAAATGATTGAAACAAAATCTTATGATTAACTTGACCCTAAACTGACAATGTGATATAATTGTAATATAAATTAAGGAGGCTTATGGCACTATACCATATTGATATTTACGTTCCAAAATATGTGTTGGATGCTATTCCAAAGCGTGGCACTATGAGGTTAACATCCTCTGAACACGCTTTAGAACAGGCTGCAAAAAAAGGATTTACCCTGCCAAACATAATTGACTTCTCAACTGCTGAAGCCTTTGAGATTCAAACAGAAGAACGCTATCATACACGCAACTTAACAAAAGTGGTATTTAGAACACCTTACGATAAGGTGTATGATTTGTGTTTGGCTATAAACACATTCAAGGGTATAATCATCACAGCATGGTTGAATGAACGAACAGACAACCACGCCACATTGTATGCTGATAAATATGATAGGAGATAATATGCCAACAATTAGAACAAACTATCCTCATATTGACAAGGCTGAAAACATTGAATCCATCCTTTGCCTTGCTACTTTGATAGCAACCAAAACGCTTAGTCATGAATCCAATACTGATGATTCCAATAGGTATTATCAGGAATTGGGAATATATGGATGCTCTGAATGTCCATTCAATAATGAATGTCTTGCCTGTATCATTAACGAATAGGAGAACAGAATGAAAACTTTTTGTCAGGCAGTTGAACGCATTCCTGATTGGGCTTTGTGCTATCTGATTAACAATACCCTTGAAGGATTATCAGAACAGGAAGTGAATTCTATTCATGACTTCTTCTCATTCTTTGAGGACATTGCCAAAGAATTCAATTGCGATATAATTGTATCGCCTGTTGAAGAACAGCCTGAAGGTTATTTTACATGGCATCCCGCCTTTGGTTTGGCGTGTACTGTAACTGATTGCTATGTAACCTTGCTTTATACAGAACAGGAGGAAATACAATGTTTACAGCATTCATAGAAGTGATTTTAGGATGGGGTTACACCATTCAAATTGATAATTCAGGCGTGATTGTTGAATCATATGAGGCAGGTGATTCCCCCCATGATTCTAGTGTATTTGGAACAGGGCAAGCAAGCAGGGAAGAATTAAAATCCTGGGCTACATCAACCGCAATAGATATGCTTGAAGAACATGGTGCTATTGCACCGCATAACATTGAATTGGAAATAGTTGAAGGCTTGGAGGTGACATAATGAATAAAAAAGATGTGTATGCAAGAGGCTATAACACAGGCTATGACATTGCCAAAGCCAACCAGATTGATACAACAGCACCATTTTCAAAAGACCAGTTAGACTTATGGCTTGATGAAGTGATTGAAACAGAACAGGAACACTTTCGTCAATTCAGTCCTTTTGAATTCTTTGCATATGACCTGAATCATAGCCATGACCCTGAAGGTTTATGGGAATCTTATGATGATGGCGTGTATGCAGGAGCAAAGGCATACATTCGTCAATTTAAGCGTGAAAACAAGGATTCTTTCATTAGGCTTAAGATAACTGTGTGAGTATCAGAACAGTAGCATACAATAAAATCAGTATTTTATGTTTCAAGGAGAAAATCATGTTTCCATATTTTGCAAGAAGGACTGC
>Ga0209416_1002344_pt1 | contig 10567 bp, 13 predicted proteins | sample RifGroF1_FD_184001 | JGI IMG/M metagenome (GOLD analysis project Ga0209416, IMG submission 184001) | Groundwater microbial communities from Rifle, Colorado, USA - Groundwater F1 (SPAdes) (version 2) | ecosystem: Environmental > Aquatic > Deep subsurface > Groundwater | place: Rifle, Colorado...
AAGTATTATTTAAACGAGGCGTGGCAAGTTGTTGGCATCGACAACGATATGAGAAAGCATATGTTTGGGCCTGAAGCCTCTGTTGTTAAAAATAGGATTGACCATAGAAATTATACACACCACGGGATTGATATTTCCAAAATCGAGCCTGTCATAGAAGCTGAAAAACCAGATGTAATTATCCATTGTGCGGCGGCCCCTTCACACGATTGGTCAGCGACAAACCCACTCCTAGATTTTGGAATCAATGCTTATTCAACCCTCATGCTTTTAGAAATGGTCAGGAAGCACACTCCCGAAGCGGTCTTTGTTTACCTCTCAACGAATAAGGTTTATGGGGATCGGCCGAATTATTTACAGATAGTGGAAGCAGAAACTCGCTACGAACATTATCTGCCAATCGAAACGTTTGAAGATGATCCAGTTTTCTCAAATGGTATTGACGAATCAATGAGTGTTGATACAACGATGCACTCCCCATTCGGAGTTTCGAAACTTGCCGGGGATCTGTACGTCCAAGAGTATGCGAGGTATTTCGGATTAAAGACTGGAGTTTTCCGTTGTGGATGTATCACCGGTGCGGCACACGCCGGAACAGAGCTTCATGGATTCCTTGCGTACATGGCTCGGTGTAAGAAGGAAAACCGTCCTTACAAGGTCTTTGGCTACAAAGGAAAACAGGTCAGAGATCAAATCCACGCTTCTGATTTAGTGAGGGCGATTGACGCATTCGTGAAGAACCCACGGCCTGGTGAAGTCTACAACATGGGCGGTGGCCGCCATTCTAACCTGTCCGTGTTGGAAGCGTTGAATTGGTTTAAAATCAAGGATTGTGAATATGTCGAAGAGGCAAGAAAAGGCGATCACATCTGGTATATCTCGGACGTTTCTAAGTTCAAAAAAGATTACCCAGAGTGGGATTATAAATACAACCTGTGGGCGATAATGGAGGATTTAATGAAATGAATTATGGAGATATTGTTACTCTTAAAGGAAAGTTTTATAACGGGCAAACTGGAGTTATCATCGGTATAAATAGACCGAGAGTTGAGTGGAAAAATCCATCATATAAAGTAAAAATAGACGATGGAAATATTGTTGATGATGTTTCTTATTCTGAAATGGAAAAAGTTATCATTTGTGAGAAATGCAAGTCTACAAGGATTTGATGAGATGAATTGGAATACATTAAATCCAATTGAAGGTATTTATAGATTGCTTGATTCCTTCGGAAACACGTTATATGTTGGTAGTTCCAAAGATATTCATCAACGTTTAGGTCAACATAGTAATAAAAAATTTTCGTCTGTTGTTTATTTTGAGGTTAAAGGCATCCAAAGGTTGGAATTAGAAAGAGAAATGATTATTGAATATGATCCACCTTTAAATTCTGAAAGAATACCTCGGACAGGACAACCAACATTTATTGGTAAAGGCAGGATAAGAAATATTTATGGAAAAGACAGTTTTATTCCTATTGGGAAGATTGCCGTTAGAGACGGGAAATTAAAATGAGATACCTTTTCCCTCTAAGCCCCTATAACCAGCAAAGACAATTCCAAAAGCCGGTATGGGTCTACCCATGCCACCTCGCGGCCTACGCCACCTATCTTAAGAATGAAGGGCATTTCGTTTGGTGGGGAAGTGATCTTGACCCATCTTACAGAGAAAAAGACATTAAAATAATTAGAACAGATTTCGATATTGACGTTCCATTCGAAAAACTCCCATATCCTGACCGTGTGTTCACAGATGCCAAAAATAAACGGTGGCAATCTTACGGAAATTATAAATTCCACCCGGCCACTCACATGATGGCCTCAAACCTTTGCTGGTGGGGGAAATGTGTTTTTTGCATTGACACTGTCAAGCTACAAGCTGGGGAGAAGCGCGGTGTACGCTCGGTAGACCATGTAATGGAAGAAATAGATGATTTGATTGCTAGTGGCTATAAAGAAGTCTTTGATGACTCCGGCACATTTCCCATTGGAGAATGGCTTGATGAGTTCTGCCGAAAAATGAACGAGCCTGTTATAGAATGGAGGAACAGTGAGACTGGAAATTATAGGAAAAGACCAAGAAAAGACTTTATTAAAATAGGTTGTAATATGAAGCCAATTTCGGAGAAGGTCGTGCCTTTTAAACTTATGAAAGAGGCCGGGTTCAGGTTCATGCTTGTCGGGGTTGAATCAGCTAATCAAGAGACAATCAACCGGATTCAAAAGGGGCAAGAGTCTAACAAAGTCATTGAGAATATAAAAGCCATGAACGATGCCGGGCTTGAGGTACATTTGACTTCGATGTTCGGTTATCCGTGGGAAAGCCATGAGGACGCCATGCGGACTGTGAATGAAATCCATTACTTGTTGCGGAAAGGCTACGTTAAGACAGCCCAAGCGTCGGTCTATATGCCCCCTCGCACAGCCCCAGATCCAAATGCCGATGGGCAAAAATACATTAAGATGATTTACGACATCTACAAAGACCCACGCTATTGGCTAAGAAAGGTTCTTGATATTCGTAGAATCGAGGACATCACTTACTTGCTAAAGAGGATCGGTCATGTCAAACACGCAGAATAAAGTACCGGGTTATTCAAAAAAAATCCCGTGCAACGAAACGAGATACTTTTTTGAGAAGGTGAAGGGAAAACAATTTCATCCAAAAGAATCAGCTTGTGATGAATTTACCGTCCGACTACAGATAAGAAAACGCCATTCTTTAGATTGGAACGCTGTTGCTTACCAGCTTTGTATAAGAGATTGGGTTAATCAATTTCATACTATCGGCATGACTTCTGGAAATAGCACAAAGCTTGTTTCAACTTTCAGAGTGCGTCTTGGGGACCATTCTAAATGTATAATAGCGTCAAGGAAGTATCAGCTTGCTCTAAAAGAATATAATAAAACCAAGAAGATGCCAGTATATGATTGGCCTATAAAATGTTTGGTGGAGAAAAAATGAACCTGATAATTATAATTATTTTGTTATTAATTCTTCAGAGACTTGGAGGCTGTTAAATGTTTGAACAAATAGCATGGATTATAATTGTAAATCTTGCGCTTTACATTAAGACTTTACGCTTTAAGTTTGTCTCCGACGACTTCTCCTGTTGGAAAAACCCCCCAGTTGCCAAGAACGCCTGGCATAAACTTTGGCTTGAAATCACAGGCCAGAAGAAAATATATGCCAAGAGCATTCAGTTTGTCCGCGCTAATGGCAAGCTCTTTATGGCAATCGTGAGGAAAGAAGAGATGGAGCATCTTTTAACGCTTCTTATTCATATCGGTATCTGCGTAACGATTTATTTCGCTTTTGGGGCTTCGTGGATTTCTTTCGTAGCGGCCATGCTTTATTCCACGAACCCGGTCAATAACCAAGGCACGATCTGGCCGTCCGGCAGGGGGTATGCTTTTCCGATTCTTTTCCTTGTTCTTTCGATGGTGGTTCCGATTCTCTCGCCACTTTTTCTATATGCTGGGACTTGGTACACCGCAGGGTTCCTCTCACCGCTATCACTTATCGGATCAAACGTTTGGTACATCTTGGCCTCAATGCCCCTGATATGGTACTTACACTCAAGGAAATTCACGACCGCCGTCAGGAATAAGCAAAAATCGGAAACGTTCGCCGAGGATAAAATAGTTCACCCAAAAAAACTAATCTTGGGAGTTAAATCTTTCGGATTTTACCTTTTTTTGTGTATCATTCCTTTTCGGATAACCTTCTACCACAATTTTCTCCAATCATCGGCTGGAAGCATGAAGCGTAAAAATTATACCCTCTGCCGGTATTTTTGGATTGGGTTTATAGCTATAGTCACATGGGTTTATTTCGCTTTCACTATCCAATGGAATTTGCTCTTGTGGGCGTGTCTTGCTTTCTTTATTACTATTGTTCCATTTTGTAACATCGTCCGGGCGAATCAGGAAATAGCTGAACGCTTCGCCGCGCTCCCAAATGTATTCTTGATGTACGCTCTAGCTCAGTTTATTGCACCTTATAGCATTTTATGCACAGCGTTCGTAGTCTTTTACGCAACAAGGACATTTTATACCCTAACGCTTTACAAAGACGAGTACAACATTACCGAGTGCGCTGTCATCGAAGATCCTCACGCTTGGTGGGCTTGGCATTGCCGCGCCATGAAGCGATGGGACACTCAAAGCTACAAAGAGGCCCTTATCCTTTGGGTGATGGCAAAACTTATCTCTCCGAATGAATTCAAGGTTTTAATTAACATCGCAACGTGCCTGAGACTTTTAAAAAATGATAAAGAGGCCGACGAATATTTGAAGCTCGCAGAGCAGAACATTGTTCCTGGTCAAGAGAAAGAGGCGGCAGAATTTATAGATAACCATAGACGTGGAAAATTACCGATATTGCTTTAAAGAACACTTGCTTTAAAAAAAGTCAAGTGATATTATCACAGTAGTGGGAGATTCGACATGCCAACACCATTTGAAAAAAGACCGTTCAGTATGTTCTCGGTTTCGGATGAAATCACTGTCAATCGAGTCGGGAAGCGAGTGACAATCAAAGGGCGGGATGGAACTTTTACGGATTCTGATTCTGTGGAATCGAATCTCCTTTTTGAAATATTGAAAGTGCTTAAGAAAAAATGAGTTATGATTTTAGAATGAGGATTTATGGCTGGTAAAAAAGGAAGAAGCGGACGCAGACCCATGAGTGAAGAATGTCTACGCCTTCGTGTACTTCAAAAAGGGTGGGAGCTTGCTGACGAAGATTTAAATAATCCTTCCCTTGATATGGAAATCAAGAGAGATATTTATCTACGATTAATCTCCAAAGACATACCGACAGAATTTTCAGGCAATGTTACAGCTCAAGTAACCCAAATGCCCGCGATCCAGAAAGAATATCCTGGTGAGGCCAATAATACCAACCGCATAGCGGAGTATTTCATTGGCTCGCCTCCTCCTCCCACAGATTCTTGATATCCCGGATAAATTACTTCCTCTTTTAGATCCCGACAACTTTAACAAATACCGATACTTTATTATCAAGGGCGGTCGTGGTGGCGGCAAGTCTCAAGGGGTTGCCCGCTTTGTCCTTTACTTAAACGAGAAATACAGTCTTCGCACTGTTTGCGGTCGTGAGACTCAAAATTCAATCTCCGAATCAGTCTACTCTCTTCTTTCGGATTTAATCCTTCAGTATCAATTGAATTTCGAAGTAGCTGCTTCTAAAATCTCATCCAGGGAAAAGTCAAGTGAATTGAATTTTAGAGGGTTTAGACAACAAGGAGCTTGGAATATTCAAGGTCTTGAAGGCGTGGACCTAGTTTGGATAGATGAATCTCAAGCTCTAACTAAACCAACGCTCGACGTTCTTATCCCTACCATCCGTAAAGAAAACGCAAAGATCATATTTACCATGAATCCGCACGTTCACAACGACCCCGTGATTGTAATGCTCGGCAAGCGCAAAGATTGTCTCGTGATAGACATAAATTATCTCGATAATCAGTTTTGCACCAATGCTCTTATCAACGAAGCTAACGAATGTAAGAAGCTTTCCGAGAAAGATTATAAGCATATTTGGCTCGGTGAACCTCTGGATCAATCAGAGGATTCATTATACTCTTTGGAAGATTTTGAGATTGGAAAGAGAGCCGCCCATATCCTTGCCAAAGGTTATGGCGTTCGTGTCGCGGGCTTCGATGTTGCGCGTTACGGTGACGACAAATGCGCCGCGTTCATCTTTCAACAGATGGGAGCATTGCATTGGGAAGAAATCTTTTGTGACGAGTGGGATCACAGGGATCTGAATTACACAACCGGACGCATACTAATGATCTGCAACGAACAGGGTGTTGACATGGCCGCTATTGACGAGGATGGAATAGGATCAGGACCATTTGACACGCTCTCCAAAGGCCGAGGACTCGAATACTTTGTGGGGTTTCGTAATCCAGGACTTAGTTATCAAGACAACAAGTCTTTTGGGAACACCCGCACCTTAAACGCCTATAAGCTTAAAGACGCTCTTGTGAATGGCCACAGGCACGTAAAGACTCAAAGAGCCATTGATGAGTGTTTGACTATTAAATATACCTTCGACCACAATCAAAGGCGTATCCTCGTATCAAAAGAAAAAATGAGGAAAGACGGGTTTAAGTCTCCAAACATCGCTGACGCAATTATAATGGCAGAGTCTTTAATCGGGCAGGTGAAACAAAAACAGGATAGACAATACGAACCGAACGTGCAACAATACGCTAAGGAAGATGATTTGTTTAAGCTTGCAGGGGTGAGATAATGGCAGTAGGAACAACAGCAGCGATATTGCTTGCACTTGGTGGAGGAGCAGCGGCAGGTTTCGGAGCTTCAAAGCTTATGTCCGGTGGCGGGAGTAAAGTATCTTCACCAATGTCTTTACCTCAACCTCCAAGCGCGGACGCCGCCGCAGGAAAAGCTGGGGAAGTGATAAAAAAGAAAAGAGCCGCCATGACCCAGAGCATTTACACCTCGCCTCTTGGGGTGGCTGGTGAAGCGCAGATCGCACGGAAGACGCTTTTAGGTCAATAAAATTGGCATACCTGTCATCGGGCGGATGATGCCTGGATACGCACCAGAGCTTTTAACGGTAGTGAAAATCTACTCTGCCATAAAATGAGGGTCGAGATATATTCCGAGAAGTATTTTTCAGATGTTGTTGGACTCATTGAAAAGTTTCACTCGGAATATCTAACGGATTATTACGGTCTACCGTTAAAAGACGCAATCACGGAAACGCTAATCAATTTTAAGGATTTGACGTTTCTGTTAATCAATAAAGACAAATGCGTTGGCGTTCTGGCTGGCGTGGAGATAAAGTCAAAGCTGAATGACGAGCGATTCTTTCAGGAGATTATTTGGTACGTTGAGAAACCTTATGGGCATTTTGGATTTTATCTCATTGAGAAAGTAAAAATTATGTTGAAATCGCTTGGGTTTAGTCATATTATCATGTCAGTCTTGGAGAGTATGAAATCCAAGCGGATTGAAGCAATTTATAACAAGCTTGGTTTTAAACCAATTGAAACGCATTATATTAGGAACTTGTAATGGGTTGGGCCGAACGGTGCAATCCAGACAGCGAATGGAATAGAAAACGAGCATTGAATATGTCTTCAAACGTAGCATCCCCAATTTCAAATAGTCCAATAAAACAGGTGTCGATTCCGGCCTCGCCGGATGAGCCTATGGTCATAGAGATAACCCCAAAGAGCATTTTCAAGCTCTTTAAGGAGTTCTTATGCCGTATGTTCAGGATCAATCCGTCGCCGCCAAGCCAGTCTCAAAGCCCCGCGCCGACGAGTTAATCCAGCAGTACGAACAAGAATTATCCAAACGCCGTAACTTTGAAAGTTATTGGCAGACCCTCCATGATTATTTCTACATCGAATCAGTCGACGTAAATAAAACCTATTCGATGGGCAATGAGCTTGACCCATCGATGCTTTGGGATTCTACGACCCTTGAAGCTTCGGATGTATTTGCGTCCGGGTTTATGAATTATCTCACTCCTCCAACTTCCAAATGGTCAAGACTTAGGTCCCGAGATCCCGAGCTTCAATCAAACGAAGCGGTCAGCGCATTTCTTGAAGACGTAATGAGTGAAGTCAATTACGCCCTCAATCGCTCAAACTTCTATGACCAGATGTTCCCTGCCTACAAATCAAGCGGAGTGTATGGGACTACCTGTCTTTTTGAAGAAGAAGACGTTGAAGATGATATTCGTTTCTACAATATGCCGCTAAAGCAGTGCGTGATCGTGGAAGACGCGAGAGGCCGCGTCTGCAAATTCTACATTGAGTTTGAGTACACCTCAGAGCAAGCCGCAGGCAAGTGGGGCGAGGATGCTTTATCCTCCGAGATGAAACAGGAGATTAGGGAAGGAAAAGGCCAATCCGTTAAGCATAAATTCTTACTTTTTATCGGTGAGCGCTATGCGCGTGAAATCCAAAAAGAAGACAAGCGAAACCTCCCAATCGAGGCCGTGTGGATTGACATTAAAGGCCGGATGATTGTGGATGAATCTGGCTACAACGAGTTTCCAGCGTTCGCGCATCGTTTTGACAGAAGGCCTTTTGTTCCGTGGGGTTTCTCTCCAGCTATGAAGGCTTTGCCATTTGCGAGGCTTTTAAACGCCATCGCAAAGACAAATCTCCGAACCATGATGAAACACACCGACCCCCCGATCGCCGTGCCTCACAACGCTTTTTTAGCGCCTTTCAACATGAACCCAAGGGCTATCAATGCCTATAAGAAAGAAGCGATGGACTCAGGTAAAGATATATTTGCCTTCGGGAACTTTGGAGATCCGGGTATTGGCCTTCAAGCCGTTGAGTATTATGCAAGCAAAGTAAAAGTTCTGATGTACCACGATGTATTTCTTGCTTTCTCGAACATCACAAAAGACATGAATAACCCTGAAATCATGGAACGAATCAATGAGAAAATGACAATGCTTGGTCCCGCTGTAGGGCGATACCTGGATGAAGTAATAAGCCCAATCATCCAAAGAACAATTGGAATCTTGGCACGACGCGGCAAACTGCCAGATCCACCGATTGAATTTCTGATGAGTTCCGGTTATGAGATTGATTTCGTTGGTGTTCTTGCTCAAGCCCAGCGCAGGGCAGAACTGAATACTCTTGTGACGGGTCTTACGATGATAGGTAACATGGCTCAGTTTTCGCCTGAAGTCTTGGATAAGATTGACCCTGACAAGGTCACAGATGAGGTTTGGTCTATTACAGGCGCACCCGTGAAGGTTTTAAGGGATGACGACGAAGTACGCCAGATTAGAGAAGGACGCGCCCAGGCCGCCTTAAAACAAGAAGAAATGGCTACTCTACACGCCGGCTCAGAGATTGCCAAGAACGCCGGGCAAGCTGACGCAGGGTTCGCCAAAGCGAAGGAAACTAATAAATGAGGTGGATAATAAAATGACAGACCTTAAAAGTATCGTCGCTGTAAAGGCTTTGCAGTCAAACCTCCGGGCTTCACTAGACACGCCGCAAGGAAAAGAGGTTATTGTTTTCTTGGAAGAAATTTGCGGGTGGTATGACTTTGAAGAGACTGACCCAAACATGATTTTAATCAAACACGGGAAGCGTGCAGTTTTAGCGACGATTAAGACGCTTCTTGAATTAACACCTGACCAAATCGTCGCAGTAGCACAACAAAAGGAGTTCTAAATGGATAATCCCGATCCGGGAATAACGCCGGGCAATCCCGACCCATCAACACCACCCGTAACACCGCCGGAACCAGTAGCGTTTAATTGGAAAGCCAGTTTAGCACCAGACCTTGCAAACGCGCCCTCAATGAAGAAGTTCGAGGATACAAAAGAAGGATTTAACGAAGCCGTTAAAAGTCATCTTTTACTCGAAAAGCTATTGGGATATGAAAAGGTTCCTATCCCAAAAAGTAAAGATGATGTAGTCGCTTGGGAGATTTTCTCAAAGGCTATGGGTATCCCGGAAAAGGCAGAGGGTTACGGACTCCCGGACGTGGAGATCCCGGAATCAATGAAGGGACTCGCTTTTGATAAAGCGAAGTTCTCTGAGATTGTCCATCAACAGAAGCTTACACCTGACGCTGCGAAAGGCTTGTGGGGCGCTTATACCGAAATGACCAAACAAGCTTATGCAAAAGCCATGAAAGACCAACAGGACAAGATAACTGGTCTCATCAACCAAATGAAAGGTGAGTGGGGTGATGCCTACCAGTCGAAAGTAGAATTGGGGCAGATGGTAATCAATAAGTTTTCTGAAAACCAAGAGACGAATGATTTCATCACAGCCACATTGTCTTCTGACCCGCGTGGAGTCAAGTTCCTTGCGATGATCGGTGATCAGTTCGCAGAGAATAAGATCGGTGAATTTAAGTATCAAAGGCATTCATTAACACCTGACGAAGCGCAAGCCGAGATAGATTCTATCCGTCGGGATATGAATCATCCGTACAACAACGAGAAAGCTTCTCGGGCTGAAAGAGACAGGGCGATTGATTTTGTAAATAATTTAATTGGAGTAGCAAGAAGACCCAGAGGATAAGCTTAAAAGCCCCCGAAGGTTTGAAGTGATCGGCCAGATAACTTGAAATAGCCTGGCAAGGTTCGCTAAAAGAGGCGACCCTCCTTGAGAGGACAATCAAATCCAAAGCTTGGTTAAACTCATAAAACGAGGAGGGGTCTTAAAATGGCGGATACCCAATCACTAGTTTATGCCCAGGCGTATGGCGCGAATATTATGCAGTTGGCACAGCAGAAATACGCGAAGCTTATGCCAATCGTGTACATTAAACCAAATGTCAAGGCAAAGGTCTTTTTTCAAGACCAGATTGGCAAATGGGCAATGTCCACGAAGGGTGGACGAAACGTCCAAACCCCCAACAACGATCCAAACCTGGGTCGCAGAAGGGGGACAATGGTTGATTACCACGACAATCGTATGCTCGACCGTGGTGATGAACTTCGTATGCTCTCAGATCCACGTTCCGCTTATACCATCGCGGCCGCGCAGTCTCTTGGCAGACAGATCGATACTGTCATC
>Ga0209416_1002346_pt1 | contig 10564 bp, 22 predicted proteins | sample RifGroF1_FD_184001 | JGI IMG/M metagenome (GOLD analysis project Ga0209416, IMG submission 184001) | Groundwater microbial communities from Rifle, Colorado, USA - Groundwater F1 (SPAdes) (version 2) | ecosystem: Environmental > Aquatic > Deep subsurface > Groundwater | place: Rifle, Colorado...
GCTACAGCGCTGCAAGCGGGAGTTCCAGCAGCGTCAGGCAATACCGGGTATTTTTCACTGACTGATGATGGAAATTTGTATATATCAAATGGGACAGAGTGGGGTGCTGTCGGTTCTGTCGCACCAACCATTTTGCTGTATGAAGAGTTTGTCAATTTGACGAATTGGACAAATGTGGCCAACACTACCGCCACAACCGAAAGCGGTAGAACGGTAGCGCAAATGACGCCCACGGCTTCCAACGCGATTATGCACCATACACTGAGTACATTCCCGACAAGCCTGACAGTGACCCTGGTTGTAAACAATGCCACGTTGGGAACGGAAGCAAATGCGAATATGTTTCAAATTGTTGTTTGCAAGAACACAACTGAGTACTCATCAATTACTTGGCGGGACGATGGTCTATTTGCTTATGTTTCCTCGTTTGATGAAATCGGCACCAACGTAACCGAAGCAGGATCTTATATTACGTGGGAGTTCGTATTTGATTTTAGTGGTGCGACCACCACTGTAGATGTCTATAAAACTGGTGCATTAGTCGCTTCAGGGGTCCCAAGTCACGCCACCTCAAGCGGTTTGACTGCCGGTCAAATTAGGTTTTTCCAGTATAAGGGCAGCGCCGCAATTACGACTTACATTGATAGTATTACGGTCGAATAAATAATGAAAAAACTAATCTTCTCCATATTGATTCTTTTTGCGACCTCCGCCCTTGCCGCTGATCCGTTTATTAAAACTGCGGCCGGAAATTCTGTCCAAATTAAGACTGCGGCAGGCGCGGGCGTTTCCGTAAAAACCGTGCAATATTTCCCGGTGATTGCGGTATTGGGGCAGTCCAATGCGTCTCTTATGTTGTGGCCCATCGTCGCAGAGTCCGTATGGTCAAGCGGCGATTCCGCGTATACTTCTCCGGCAAACAGCTACGAATATAACGGGATCAACCAGACGCTCAATAGAATTGCCGAGGGAAAAGTATCACAAGGAACGGTTGAAAATCCTGCGAATTTTCAAAGCTTTTGCCAAACATTCGGAGCATTAATCGATAAGCCGTTTGGTGTTGTTGATACTTCGGTGCCGGGATCAGGGCTTCAAGATGGCGTGGGAATGTATTGTTGGTATCCGGAAGATGTTGACGGGCTTTACGACACGGCTATTTCCGACATCAATGCAGCACTGGCGGCTTTTGCGGCCGCGGGACATCCAAATCCGTATCTGGCCGGGATTATTTATCCTCAAGGAGAAGCCGACGCTGAGGCCGGTGGAAACATTGCAGGATACAAGGCTGCATTTTCGTTGTTGGCGTCTGGCCTGAGATCAACCTATGCATCAAATCTTCCTATTTTCATGGTCCGGACAGGGCGATTGACATCATCCGATCCCACCGGATACCAAAATATTAGACAAGCTCAAGATGAAATATGTGCTGCCGATCCGCTTACTCATATGGCTTACACGGACTCAGTTAATTTTCCGTCTTATGGCTGGATGGTCCCGGAGTCGCCCGATGTACATTATGCTACGCTTGGGATAGACGATATCGGCGTAACAATTGCACCTATTGTTTATCAATATATGCTGCCGCCGTAAACCGATAAGGCGGGACGCGCACGGCTGGCCAAACTCAACTTACAAGGAGATTTAAAATGCAAGAATTATTCCTCAAAACAATCACCGAGAATCCAGAGTTGGTAAACTACCTCCTCTATGCAGCAGGCACTCTTTCTTCCGTGTTCATTGCGAACCTTATTACCATGCTCACCAATTCAAGATCTTCGAACCCGAAAATCAACCTCCTTTTAAAAATTCTCAACGTCATCGCAATGAACATCTTTAAAAACAAAAACGCAGATGCAAATTTGCCTAAAAGTAAGTTGTAAATCGCAACTAACTTATAGCGAAAAATCGGCCGGTAACTGTATTAGTCAATAAAAGGGGATAAGAAATGAGGATTATGATCTACAGCCATACTCCTTGGTCGCGTACAGGGTATGGACAGATGGCAGCGCAGTTGTCACAAGAGATGCTGAAGTTTGGACATGAGGTCTGCATAGTTGCTTTAGACCATAAAACAACTGCGCAGAACTGGTTCGGAGTTGATGTTGTGCCGAGTATGCACAACCTTCCGGATTCACCAGCTGATCTTTATTATTGGGACGAGAAGTTTGAATCAGATGTAATTCTCCAGCTTTTTGACGTTTGGTGCATCGGGCGCCAGTGGATTGAAAACAACAGATCTCCGGTTATTGTTTACTCACCGATCGACTGCCACGGGATGCCGCATTATTTTAAAGAGTCAAGTAAAAATGCCTCGCTCTTGCTCGGAATGAGCAAGCACGCACTGAAAGAATTTAAAAAAGCAAACCTTGGCAAATCACAGTACCTTCCGCACTCGATACACACTGATTTATACCAGCCGCTAAGTAAATTCCAGTGCAGATTCAAGTATAAATTCCCCAAGAAAACACTTGCAGATGATGCTTTCGTCATTGGCCTTATTGGCACGAACATTTCTGAGCGCAAAAATATCCCAGGACAATTGCTTGCATTTCGAATGTTTTTAGACCGCTGTCCAGAGGCGAATGCGTATTTTTATCTGCAAACTGTCCTGACGCCTTTCACGTCTAACGGCTTTGATCTAAAGTACGTTATCGAAGGACTCCGGCTAAATGACAGAGTTCTCATTGCCCCACCTGCCGAAGTCGTAAATAAAATTTACGATGATTCAATGATGTGTGAGATTTATAATTGCTTCGATGTGCTGACGCAATGTAGCTACGGCGAAGGCTTCGGCATCCCAATGGTTGAAGCGCAGTCATGTGGGATTCCAGTCATCGGCAGTAAATGCTCTGCCATTACTGAAGTTATCGGAGACGGCGGGATTCTCGTGGACCGCGGTGTCGTCAAGTGCGTGCCTGACACGAATTCTTGGCAGTTCATCGCAGACCCAATGGCAGTATCGGAAAAGTATGAGTTACTTTGGAGGAACTCACAATTGCGGGGTGAGTTAAGTGAAAAGGCTCGAATCAATGCTCAAAAGTATGATTGGAAAATTTGGTCACCAGTCTGGAATCGAACATTCGAGAAGGTGTCAATGCGGGGCAAGCATTGTTGGTGAAGGCGAGCTTTGCGCCGACTGTTGGGTGGCAAAAAATCAACTCTGGATGGGTGAGTGCTTAATTCAGAATTCTCCAGGTAGATGCCCTGAATACTTCACAGGAGAATGCGAAAAGTGCCTCGGCATCACAGCAGAAAAAGATTGGAATGGATGGAGGAGAATCCGTGGCAATAAGCATAAAATCATATTGTCCGGCTGACGATTGCAGGTACTTCGGCAATTGTTGTCTGAACAAGAGCTTTCAAGATGGCGGGACTTATGGGCCGGTTATTGATGTGCGGCTTATAAATCAACGAGTAACAGTTCAGTGTTTTTCTTACATATCAAAGGAGGGAAGAAATGGCAAAGAAAATGACCGACAAAGAAAAGAAAAAGAAGGATGAAGAGGAAATGAAAAAGAAACAGAAACGTAAACAAAAACAGGGTAAGTAATCATAATAGCTGGCAGAGCGCAAACTCTGCCAGCTAAACAGGAGGGCAGCAGAATGGCAGAGAAAGAAGTTAAACCGGGAGAGAAGTTTCGCTGTGGCGCCTGCAAGACTATGGTTTCCGTAAACGAGAAGCATGTAGTTGAAGTTGACCAGACGAACCGTACGATTACCGGGGAATATGTTTTTCGGCTGAAAACGCAAGTGGCGATCTGTAATTTGTGCTTTGGGAAGTATTCACGGCATGGCAAGAAATGATTTAAAGGTTTAACAAAAGAGGTGATAGGGTACTACCAGTAAATTGTTAAACGTGTAAAATTATCGACCTCTTAAAAGCCGAAAAGGTCATTACCATGACAAATATCGAAAAACAAACCCGCTTTGCACAGCTTATCTCCCAGCACATCCTTTGGCTCATCGAGCAAGGTTATCAAGTTTCGCTAGGCGACGCCTATCGTGATCCACGAATGTATGGGCGATATGGCACGAAGCAAGGGTACAGTGCCGCAAACAGCTATCATAAACTGCGGCTTGCGATTGACCTGAATCTTTTCAGAGATAGAGTTTACTTGATGAGGACTGAAGATCATAAAGAGTCCGGGAAGCATTGGGAAAGCCTTGACGCGATGTGTACCTGGGGCGGCAGGTGGAATGATGGAAATCATTACTCATTTGGGGAGGGGAAATGACAATCTCGATTGATTGCAGGTTTTGTGGCGAAAAACTGATCATCGACGAAAAGCATATTGTCAACGGCAGATATTTCTTCGGGTGCGCAAAATGCGATGGATGGCACATTTGGCCGGTCGAAAAACGAACAATTGAAAAGGTGACGGCGTGAAACCAATACTTGAATGCGATTATTCTGCTATTGAGAACATGGTAATAGCTCACATGCAATCAGACAACATCAATATGCAGAATCTTCCTAAACATATTGGAATTGATTTCGCTGATGGTGAAGATATGACAATTGAGTGTGATTATAATCCATGCCTACGAGAGTTCAGCATCAGGAGAATAGCATGAAACAATTCTGGGAAAACCTAACAGCAGAAACCGCGCCTGAGGCGATCATTACAGGCACGAAATACAGCAGCGAAACATTGCATGAGCATCTGCAAGCAGGATGGGAATTTCTACCGCATGGAGGAAGCGTGCTTGACTTCGCATGTGGTGTTGGAAGAAACTCTTATCGATTGCAGCGAAATTTTGATTGCGTGGATTGTTATGACCTACCGAACATGATCGCAATCATGCGAAGCACAGAGAAGTTTAAACAAGATAGTCATAACCTTCATATATATGCTGATTGGGAAAGCGTAGTCTGGAGACGCTACGATGCTATTTTCTGCTGCCTCGCGCTTCAGCACATTTACGAAGCCGAACTCATGCAGTATATGGCAGACTTCGCAAAAATGACAAAGCACCTCTATGTATTCACTCGGAGCTACAATGACGACCGCAAAAAGAACATGCTGAAGCTCATGGAACGGCATTTTACCTTTGTCGAAGCCCTCGGGAAAACATACGAAGAAATCGCCGCCATGCGAGAAGAAGATCATTACTTTGTGCATATGGAGGCAAAGTGAAGGCAATAGCGCTTCCGGCATACAATAGACCGGAATACTTCCAGCAAACGCTTGAAAGCATGAAGGATTGCGAGGATTGGCATCTGTTTATTGTGTTCGATAAGAGCAGCAAAACAAATGTCCTCATCGATATAGCGAGAAGTTTCGAGAGCAAGTTTGAAAAAATACATATCGAGATAAACAATCCAAGAAAAGGCATGGTTCGAAATGCCTGGGATAACATTCAGTGGACGTTCAATATGGGAAGCGAATTCACGGTGTGTGTTGAAGATGATCTTTGGCTGTCGCCGGATTTCTTCCACTTAATGAATTTTTACATAAAAACTTTTAAGGGGAATCCACTTGCCTGCGGTGCCTATGGCGCGCAGGGTGGAAACACAGACGGTGCAGTTGATGAAATCCGATACGCAAATTATTTCACCGGCAACGGCTGGGGCGTTTTTCCGGAATGCTGGGAAAAATGGTTCACGCCTTTCTGGTTCGATAGCGACTTAGGAATGAAGCACTTCGGAAATACCGCCATCGGCAATGATTGGAACGTAAGCGGCGCATTTCGGGAATACGGAGTTAAAATGCCTTTTCCTGCACTGGCACGTAGCAAGCACATTGGCGAAGTCGGCGGTCATTTTCATCCTGCGGCTTACAAGGAACTTTGTGGGCATCTTGTAAGCAACAGGGAACATGTTGTGAAGGAGTGGAAGCTGTGAAGATTGCGGTGATGCAGCCATACTTGCTGCCTTATCTCGGGTACTGGCAACTAATGAATGAAGTAGACATTTTTGTGGTCTATAATAACATTGAATATACGAAGCGCGGTTGGATTAACCGCAACAAGCTCGAAAGCGGCTACATCACGCTGCCGCTTGCCAAAAGCGCAGACAACTCCCTCGTCTGCGAGCGCAATCTTTCTTCTGAGTGGCCGAAACACCGAGATAAGCTCATCCGGCGATTTCGCGAGTACAAAGGATTTGAGAATTTTACGAGCTTTTATCCAGTGATTGAGCAGATTCTTATGTGCCGTCATACGAACCTTTTTGACTTTATTTTCAACTCTATCTTCTTGATAAAGACCTATTTACAGGTAGACACAAAACTCGTAATTTCGTCGCATCTTGATATAGACCACTCGCTCAGAAAGCACCATAAGGTCAACGCGATTTGCCAAGCACTTGGCGCAACTACTTACGTGAACCCAATTGGCGGCATTTCGCTTTACGATCAATCTATGATAGATTGTGAGCTGCAATTCTTACAAATGAACTATTTCCAGCATGAAAAAATCCCAGATATTTACTTGTCAATCGCCGATCTGCTCATGAGAGTTTCAGAGTTTCAACCTCTTTTAAAGGAGTGGGAATATGCCAGCCCAAGGAGTATATAAGATCACAGAGGACTTTGAAAAAGCACTTGCTGAGTACACAGGTGCGCCCTACGCGGTAGCAGTTGATAGTTGTTCGAGTGCGATTTTCCTGTCGCTGATGTACCAACAAAAATATTATAGCCGCGATAAAGTATATTTGCCATGTCGCACATTTCCGTCTGTTCCATGTGAAGTGTTACATGCTGAACTCAGAATAGAGTTCTATGATGGTTTCGCGCAAGGTGCTTATCAGCTTGAGCCATTCAACGTCTATGATGCAGCACTTCGCTTCACTCATAACATGTACATTCCAGACTCACACATGTGCCTCAGCTTCACTGGACCGAAAAAGCACCTCAAGCTCATCAAGGGCGGAGCGATCCTGACCGACGATATGGTTGCCGCGGAGTGGTTCAAAAGCGCCCGCATGTCTGGACGCCATGAATGCGATTTCATGAAGGACACGATTGAGTTCGCAGGGTGGAATTGTTACATGATGCCTGAAGTTGCGGCTCGTGGGCTTATGCTGATGAGGCAATTTTACGATGACGAAGGGAAGCCGAAAGACATGCCGGATGTTGTCTGCGAGTACCCTGACCTTTCACAAATGCCAGCTTTCAAAGGAGCGCGCCAATGATTAAAAAATTATGTTTACTTTTTCTCATGCTAACTTTCATTGGTTGTCCTAAAGAAGGACAATTAACAAATGTGGCACAACCAGGAAATGAGTCTTTTAATGTAATATTTTTGTTTGAAATAGATAATGTTAAGCTATATCGTTTTACGGACGCTGGACATTATAGATATTTTACCACTGGCTGCGGAAAATTTATGCCGCAGCAACAACCGCAAAGAAAAACTACTTATACAGATGGCGCAAACTAATAATAAGGAGTGATTTCATGTATAGAAAAATCTCACCGCTTGGCACAAGATTAGGGTTTGGGACATACGATACATTTTTTGATACATCTAAATATAGATCAATCGCAGAAGCCGAAGAAGCAAATGACTTAGTTATAGTTAACTTTGTAATTAATGATGAAAATGTGATATACTTTGAAGTATTTTCCACACGCAATGAAAATAAGAAAGAATATTTAAGGCTTCAGATACAACATTTTCCATTTGGTGTTGACGCAGGGGATGATAATGCGGTTGCTGCCTTGGCAATATCATTTTATAACAGGGAGGATATTGCACTATGAACTCAACCGAAGAAGTAAAATTTCTCGACGGGCTTTTCGACGATTACATTACCTCGAACGATTCACCGTACCTACGCAACATGCGTGAGCTTGAAGTCGAAAGAATAAAAGACCACCTTCGACCGAATGGCATAGCCCTGGAACTCGGCTGCGAGATCGGTTATATGACTAGCCTTCTTGCGCCCTTGGTAGACACCCTCCATGTCGTAGAAGGTTCCCCGCGATTTGCCGCGACAACGAAATCCCGGCAGATTCCAAATGTTGAGGTTTTCTGTTCGCTTTTCGAATACTACGAACCATCGGTAAAATACGATTATATTTTCATGTCGCATGTGTTGGAACATCTTGCGGAGCCAATTGAAACCCTACAGAAGGCTAAAACTTGGCTGAAACCTGGCGGAATGATTTTTATCATAGTACCGAATGGCAACGCAGCAAGTCGCCGCCTTGCCGAAGGCATGGGAATCATCAAGGACAGATTCGCACTAACGCCAAATGACATCAGAGGTGGCCATCGAAGAGTCTACGATATTCCTTCGCTTGTCTCAACAATCGCAATGTCAGGTCTAACGGCGGTTACTTGGTCCGGGCTTTTTTTCAAGCCGTTTGCGGATTTCCAGCTGGATCAATTGATTGAAAGCGGATTTCTCACGAAAGAGCACCTGCGCGGGCTTGATGAAGTAGGAAAAATCTACCCGGACCTGTGCGGCGCAATCATGGTAACTGCGAAATGATCAAGATCTTCGGACTCCAACGAACTGGGACAAATTACTTGCAAGAACTATGCAAGAAAAATTTCCCAGATAAAATCACGATAGTTCACGATTTCGGCTGGAAGCACGGCCCTATAGCTTATACGCCATTACATTGGGTTGAAGAATCAGCAAGGAAAAAAGCCGAAGATAAGGAAATCGACTGCCTGGTAATAATCAAAAATCCATATACATGGATTGAAAGCATTAAAAAGTGGTGGCCGAAAGAATACGGATACGAGCTTTCAATCGAAGAATACATCGAAGTTTACAATGTCAGATATTCCAGTTATTTATATTATCTTCGACACGAAAAGCCGGTTATTTTCTATCGCAGAGTGCAATTAATTAGGTATGAAGATTTGCTGACTAATCTGCATGGGACAATGAACACAATTTACCCAACCGAAAAGGTTCGTGACGTAAATAATGTGCCATTATCTGCCAAATTCACAAAAGAGCGCAAAGTACATTATTTGAGCCCAAAGCCAAATGATAGAGTAACAAAAGCTGTAGACTGGGAAATCATTAAATCATTTGGATATCATCCAATTATACAGTAGAAAGTTGTAAGTAACAACAAACTTGGGATTGCTCCTCATGGAACATCGACTAAAATGCACAGTTGAGTTTGAATACGCCGCTGATGGAAAGTTCTTCCTGGTCGATGATAAGAAAATCATAGCGCAAATCATGGAAGTACACCTGAAGGAGAGCAGAGATTTACTGGCGAGGTTGATTGATAAAAGTGAAATAACCATGAGAGTAGAGGTGGTGAGATGAGTAAAACCGCAAATAATATAATCGGCGCAATATGTTGTTTTTGTATTGGCACGATTCTCGGAGTGACTCTCGGCGCTACATTAATGCAACTTGGAGTATGGTAATGAAAATCTTCATCAATGGCCCAACAATACACGACGTTGAAACAAACATTCGCATGGCATGTTCCGCAGGAGTGCAACTTCTCATGGCAGGCAAAACGCCCTACATTGCAAATCTCCGGCACCTTGTCAATATTATCCATCCGGTGCCGAGTGAAGTATGGGATGAGTACGATAAGGAATGGATGGAAGATTGCGAGGCAGTTGTGCAACTGCCAGGGAAGGGGCAGCGAAGCGAGCGGATTTTGATCCTTGCCGAGAAAAGGGATCTGCCGGTCTTCGGTTCGGTTGAAGAGCTCTTGGGATTGAACAATGAAAAGTACAATCCTTATGCAATAAAAACACTTAGCGAGGAAGCCAGTGAACAATCTCAGTAAATACCAAACATACCGCCATTTCATGAAAACCGGCGACATCATCGAGTTTTCATCAAACACGATGCTTGGCAAAGGAATTCGCCTGGTAACCGGCAAACACGTGAATCACACGGCGAAAGTGATCCGGCTTGAGCAGTACGATGTCGAGCGAATTTTCTTGCTGGAAGCGCTGGAGCATGGGATTGTGCTTACGATCCTGTCAACTCGATTGCAGCAGCATGATGGCAAAGCGTTTTGGCGAGGGCTGGCAAAAAACGCCGAACCATTTCGACTTGCAATGGGGCAAGCGGCGCTTAGCAGGGTGGGGACTAAGTACGACTACAAAAGCATTTTGAAGCAGCTTTTTGCAAAGGTAAGCATTGAGGCTGACAAGCTATTTTGCAGTGAGTTCGTGTATTGGGTGGATTTCATTAGCGGAGCGCCGGTTAAGCAGCTGGCGAAATCGCCTTGGCCGGGGGAGTTTGGTGAGGTGGGGATTTATGGAGAAGAAAGGAGGATTTTATGAGCAGAGATAGTAAAAGTTCATATTATGACGCTGGCGGATTAGAAGTTATTGCCATTATCCAAGCAAAGTTAACACCTGAACAATTTAAAGGGTTCTTACTTGGAAACTCAATAAAGTACAATTGTAGAGCGAATTTCAAAGGTACGGCGCAACGTGACATGGAGAAAGCAGCAAATTACTCGAAATGGTTCAGTGAACTTTGCGAGGAGAAAGAATGAAACTAATCGAACAATCAAGCGAAATCCTCTCAATCACGCCAGACCCTCTGCGGCTCATAGAAAAAGCCGGCAGAACTTGCTGGAAAAGCGAAGAAAAAATACACTGGTGCAACCAGCGAGAC
>Ga0209416_1002349_pt1 | contig 10543 bp, 6 predicted proteins | sample RifGroF1_FD_184001 | JGI IMG/M metagenome (GOLD analysis project Ga0209416, IMG submission 184001) | Groundwater microbial communities from Rifle, Colorado, USA - Groundwater F1 (SPAdes) (version 2) | ecosystem: Environmental > Aquatic > Deep subsurface > Groundwater | place: Rifle, Colorado...
CATTGAAATTGATTTTAATTTCGTTTCCTTTAAAATTGGTAGTAAAATTATCGGGATTACTATTGATGATTTTTGGTGCAATGGTATCTTTATCACCACCAGTAATTGTTCCACGCTTAGCGCAATTAGTTAATAATAAAAGACTTGCTAATAAAAAAGCTATGTATTTAAATTTTGTCATTTTCTCAAATAATGTGGTTACAAAATAACGACTATAATTAGTACAAACATACAATTTTTAGTAATTTTTATGATAGCGTGTAGGCAATGGTTACGATACTAACTTTGCAGTTTGGAATTTTTAACAAAGCTTTTGCACAAGCTTCAAGTGTAGCGCCCGATGTCATTACATCGTCAACAAGTAAGAAATGTTTGTTGTGGTCAGCTTCGGTGAAGTTTACATCAAATAAGGAGTTAGCAATATCTTTTCTGTTTTCTTTGTCTTTTTTGGTTTGTGTTTTCGAATAGCGACTACGATATAAAAGTTTTGGATTATGAGGAATTTTAAGTTCGTTTGACAAAGCTTCGCAAAAAGTAGTAACTTGATTATAACCTCGTTCTTCTAATCTTTTTTTATGTAATGGAACGGGAATAATTTCCGAGACAGTTTTTATTTGGCTAACAGTTTCTAAATCTTTCGCATACCATTTTCCAAGTAAGGAACCCACTTCTTGATGATTTTTATATTTTAAATTATGAATTAAATTTTGAACAATACCTTTATGATGAAAATACAACATTGATGCACTAAATTCTATAGGAATTATGCCATAAAATTTTTTTGTTGTATCATTGTGCTCCAAAAAATGATGATTCGTATGCGGTAAGTTGTGATTGCATTCGCTACAAATAATTTTTTCATTGTTTAGTAGCAAAGCCTTGCAACCCAAGCAAAGTTTTGGGAAAAGTAAGTTTATCAGATATTTTAGCATTTTATCGATTAATTATACTAACATTAACATTTTTGAATAAATTTATAAAAAAGTTTATAAAATGACACGTAGAAAAAACAAAATAACCAAAATAAGCATCTTAGTATTGCTGCTATTGGCATTGTTTTTAAGTGTTAAATATTATAAAATTTCAGATGATTTTGAGGCTTACACTAAAAACTCTGAGCTAGAAAACAAAGTTTTAGAAAGTCAACTTACAGAAATTCTTCACAAATACGATTCTTTAAGCGTTAAAAACAAAATTGATAGTTTAAGATTTAACGAACAAATCAAGCTAGTTCAGTCAGGTAAATCATCAAAAAAAACCTCGAGATTTAATTCAATAGAAGATTCTATTGTGTTTTTTGCTAAACAACAACAAGGTTCTAAAGAAGCGGTTTCAAAAATTAATACTGTTGTAAATACAAAAGCAGCGAGTAAAACTGCCCAACTTACAGCTTTGAATGTTAATGCAAAAGGGGTTAAAATTTATTCCGATGCTTACAAAATGAGTGAAGCAAAAATTCAACAATTAAGAGTTTGTTTTACTTTAGAAGAAAACCAATTGGTACATTCGGGAACAAAGACAATTTATGTACAAGTGGTAAACCCAAAAAATCAAATTATTTCGTTAGGAGATACTTCTGTTGAATCAGATACTAATGTAAAACTACAATATAGTGCTTCTGTAAATGCAAATTATAAGAAACTAGATACAGATGTTTGTACTTATGTTAATTTGGATCAAAAGAAAACTATAAAAGGTAAATATAAAATCAATATTTATCACGATTTCGTTAAAATTGGCACCACAATTTTTGAATATCAATAATTCTTATTTTTATTCTTCAATTTCTTTTCGTTATTTCATTCCTATTTTTACTTTTGCAGTATGGCAAAACAAGATGATATTTTCAAAAATGTAGTTTCGCATGCAAAAGAATACGGATTTATATTTCCGTCAAGCGAAATTTACGATGGTTTAAGCGCAGTATACGACTACGCTCAAAATGGTGTGGAGTTAAAAAAGAACATCCGTGAATACTGGTGGAAAGCAATGGTGCAAATGCACGAAAACATTGTAGGATTAGACGCTGCAATTTTGATGCATCCAACCACTTGGAAAGCTTCAGGACACGTTGATGCTTTTAACGATCCATTAATCGATAACAAAGATTCTAAAAAAAGATACCGTGCCGATGTTTTAATTGAGGATTATGCCGAAAAATTAAATCAAAAAGCACAAAAAGAAATTGACAAAGCACGTGAACGTTTTGGTGCTTCATTTGATGAAGAGCAATACAAAACAACCAATCCACGTGTGATGGAATATTTGTCTAAAAAGAAAGAAATTCTAGAAAGAATGGCTCGCTCTTTAGAAACAGAAAACCTTGCCGATGTAAAAGCCTTAATTGAAGAATTGGAAATTGCTTGTCCAGATAGTGGTTCAAAAAATTGGACCGATGTTAAGCAATTCAACTTAATGTTCGGAACAAAATTAGGAGCTTCTGCTGAAAGCGCGATGGATTTATATCTTCGTCCAGAAACGGCTCAAGGTATTTTCGTAAACTTCTTAAACGTCCAAAAAACGGGTCGTATGAAAATTCCTTTTGGAATTGCTCAAACAGGTAAAGCGTTTAGAAACGAAATCGTAGCAAGACAATTTATTTTCCGTATGCGCGAATTTGAACAAATGGAAATGCAGTTTTTCGTAAAACCAGGTGAAGAAATGAAATGGTACGAATACTGGAAAACAACACGTTTAAATTGGCATTTATCACTTGGACTTGGAAAGGAAAATTACCGTTTCCACGACCATGAAAAATTAGCACATTACGCTAACGCTGCTGCTGATATCGAATTCAATTTCCCATTCGGATTCAAAGAATTGGAAGGAATTCACTCTAGAACGGATTTCGATTTGAAAGCACACGAACAATTTTCAGGTAAAAAATTACAATATTTTGATAACGATACCAATTCGAACTACACACCTTATGTGGTGGAAACTTCGGTTGGTTTAGACAGAATGTTCTTAGCTGTTTTCTCTAAAGCTTTACAAGAAGAAACCTTAGAAGATGGTTCAACAAGAACAGTTTTACGTTTGCCTTCAGTTTTAGCACCAACAAAAGCTGCGGTTTTACCATTAGTTAAAAAAGACGGTTTGCCAGAAGTTGCCAACAAAATCATCGAAGATTTAAAATGGGATTTCAATGTAGCATACGATGAAAAAGATGCTGTAGGAAGACGTTACAGAAGACAAGATGCTTTAGGAACGCCATTCTGTATTACGGTTGATCATCAAACATTAGAAGATGAAACGGTAACGATTCGTCACAGAGATTCGATGCAACAAGATAGAGTGAAGATTTCAGAATTACGTGACATCATCAACAACGAAGTTTCGATGCGAAACTGGTTGATGAAAATGTAATTGAAAGTTTAAATAATAGAAAAATCCCAAACTTCTTAATTGAAATTTGGGATTTTTTTATCTAAAGTTATTTAAACTGTGACTGATTACTGCGACTGTAAACTATTCAGAAAGAGCATTCCAGCCACGAGCTTTCAATGCAATCTTAGTATTTGCTCTTGTAATTAAATGATTTCCTTCGGTAGCGGCAACCATATGTCCGATTACGGTAAAATTTGGATTTCCTTTAATTTTATCAAAATCTTCCATGGCAATGGTGAAAAGCAATTCGTAATCTTCACCGCCGCTTAACGCAACGGTTGTGATGTCTAAATTAAATTCCTCACACACATTAATCAACTGCGGGTCAACTGGAATTTTCTCTTCGTATAAATTACAACCTACATTACTTTGCTTACACAAATGTAAAATCTCAGACGACAAACCATCCGAAATATCAATCATGGCTGTAGGTTTGATTTCTAATTTCTCTAATAATTCTTTGATGTCGTTACGCGCTTCTGGTTTTAACTGACGCTCGATTAAATAGGTATAATCATCTAAAACAGGTTGGTTATTTGGATTCACTTGGAACACTTGTTTTTCGCGTTCCAAAACTTGCAATCCCATATAAGCAGCACCAATATCACCTGAAACCACTAATAAATCGGTTACTTTTGCTCCACTTCGATAAACAATATCTTCTAAGTTTGCTTCGCCAATAGCAGTAATGCTTATAATTAATCCTTTTTGCGATGAAGTTGTGTCTCCACCAATAACATCTACATTGTAAATTTTTGAGGCTAACGTAATTCCTTCAAATAACTCTTCCAAAGCTTCCAACGGAAAACGATTGGAAACGGCTATCGAAACTGTAATTTGTTTTGGAGTCGCATTCATGGCACAAATATCAGATACATTTGCCACAACTGCTTTGTATCCTAAGTGTTTTAACGGCATGTAAGCCAAATCAAAATGAACACCTTCCACTAATAAATCGGTCGAAATTACCGCTTTTTTATCACCAAAATCCAACACGGCAGCATCGTCTCCAATACTTTTAAGAGTAGACTCGTGAGTAATAGTAAAGTTTTTGGTTAAGTGTTCAATTAAGCCAAATTCACCTAATTGCGATAAACTGGTTCTTGACTGGTCTTTATTTTCTAACATGAATTATTTTTTTTGCAAAGATAGTCATTGCGAGGCACGAAGCAATTTAATCTTTATTCAATTCGTTCAACTTCTCATAAATCAACCCAGTTTCATAGCCTTTACGAAGTAAGAAATCGACAAATTTTTTGTTTTTCTTTTGACCTTTTGGTGCCGCAATGGTTTCCCAATTTTTCTCAGCTAAAGCGTGAAAATTATGCAAATAAGTAGCTTCTGGAATTTCTTTAAGAGCAGTTTGAATGTTTCGAGATGAGATATCGCGGAATTTCAGTTCGTTCACAATGCGGTTTTTACCCCAAAATTTATAATTGTGCTTACCACGAACAAAACTCTGCGCAAAACGTTCTTCGTTAATGAAATTGTTTTCAATAAGATAAGTCAGAATTTCCTCTTTTTCAGATTGGCTAACAGAAAACGTATATAATTTTTCTTCTACTTCCTTGTAACAACGTTCTTGATAGGCACAGTAATACTCCATCTTAGAATAGATTTCTTTCAAGGAAAAAGCGGATTTATTAGTTTTCAATTCGTTAACAATTTAATAATGCAATAAATATTTCATAATCAAAAAATTATGATTTATCTTTGTAGGCTTTTTTTTAACCAAAGAAGCAATATTTAACCAAATCTAATATTTTTCATTCAAAGTTATGAAATTAAAATTATTTATTGTTGCGTTATTTTGCTCGGTTGCGAGTTGGGGGCAGGTTATTTCTTGGGATTTTACATCTGGGAACACTCCTAACGTCAATCTTCCAGGAGGAACAACTTCTTTGACTTTTAATACTGGTGGTACAAACGGGACTACAGGTTGTACGGGTAATGGTTTTTCAACAAGTGGTTGGAATGTTAACGAGTATTTACAAATTGTTGCACCAATGACAGGTTATAACATTACAACAATGACTTTTAATGTTAGATCTTCAGGTACTGGTCCATTAAATTTTAAAGTTCAATATAGTTCTACAGGAACTGGAGGTGTCTTTACAGATTTAGGTTCAACTTTTACAAGTGGAAATGGGGTTTGTGTTGCTCGATCAGCTGATTTTACATCGATTGATGCTTTAGATAATAATGCAAATACAGTTATTAGATTGGTTTTTACTGGAGGTGAAGCAGATGGTACTCCAGCAACCGGTGATGCTGCGGGTACTGGAACTTTTAGAATAGATGACTTGATTATTAATGGTAATTTATCTGCGGCCTCTCCAGAAATCAACCTTCAAGGAAATGCAGTTTCAATAGTTTCAGGTGATGTATCACCTGCTTTAGCAGACCACACTGATTTTGGCGCTGTTTCAACTGCTTCAGGAACAATTGTTAGAACATTTACCATTCAAAATACAGGTACTGCAGCTTTAAGTTTAACAGGAGCAAGTCCGTATTTGACTATTTCAGGTACTAATGCAGCTGATTTTACAGTCACAGCAATTCCTTCTAATAGTATTGCGGGTCCAGGAAGCACCACTTTTCAAGTAACTTTTGACCCATCAGCAGATGGTTTAAGAACAGCAACTATTAGTATCGCAAATAATGATAGTAATGAAAATCCATATACTTTTGCTATTCAAGGAAATGGAATAAGTGCGCCCGTAATTACAAGTAGTTTAACGGCTTCTGGCACTCAAGGTTCGCCTTTTACGTATACCATTACGGCAACAAATTCGCCAACGAGTTACAATGCAACAGGCTTACCAGCAGGTTTATCTATAGATACGGTAACAGGAATTATTTCAGGCACGCCAACAGTTACAGGAAGTTTCAATATTACAATTACAGCTACAAATGGAATAGGTTCAGATAATCAAACGTTAGTTTTGACTTTGGGTGCTGGACCTTGTTTGAGTGAAGGGTTTGAATCAGTAACTCCTCCTGCTACAGATTGGATTTATAATTCGGTTACTCATTCTACAAATAATCCCAGAACAGGTTTAAGGGATGCAATGTTCAATGGCAATAATGATGAAATCAGATCTCCATTAATTAATAATCTTAATGGAATTTCTTTTTGGTACAGAAGAAGTGGTACATCGCCAACTGCACCAACTTTTACAGTATATACATCAACAACATCTTCAGGACCATGGACACAAGTTGGTGCTGTAATTTCTACTATTACAACTACTTACACGCAATTTTCAGAATCTGTACCTACAGGAAATTATTATGTGCGTATTTTGCATAACAGAACAGCTGGTACAAATGAAATATATCTCGATGATTTTGAAGTTTTCTGTGGAACACCATGCAATCCAGCAGTTGTATCTGTAACGCCAACTTCTGGACCAGCAGGTACGGAGGTAACAATTACTGCTTCATCTGGAGATTTAACGGGAGCTTCAGTGTTTTTTGGAGGAACAAGTGCTACCGTTGTATCAAACGATGGTACCGAAATGTTAGTGGTAGTTCCGAGTGGAGCATCAAATGGAACAATAACAATTACAGACAGTCAACCTTGTGATGCAACAGCCACTTTTACTTTAATCGATACTGATAATTCTTCATGTGAAGGAGCTTCTGCTACTTCTGATTTAATTATTTATGATATTCATGACGAAAAAACAGGCTCAGGTGGTTTTATAACATTATATAATGGAACAGCTGCAACAGTTGATTTAACAAATTATAGTATATGGAGAACATCTAATCATGATGATGGTAATGAAGTTGATTATGCTAATTTAACAGGAACAATTGCTCCTGGAGCTTTAGGTATTTTGAAAGTTTCTGTAGGTAGTTGTGGACCTGCATCTACAAATGGAACAATTGATGGAGGGTTTAATGAAGATGATGGTATTCAATTAAGAAATGCCGTAGGATCTGTAGTTATTGATGATGTTGATACTTATCCAACAGTGCCAGGTTATTATATGGTAAGAAATACAGGAGCATTAAGTGCAAGAACATCTTATGTTGCTGCAGACTGGACTACTATACCATTGGTAGCTGGAGAATGTTATCCAAGTGCCGGATTAACGCTTCCAACAGGAGGAGCTTCGCCAACTGTAACTACACATCCAACGTATACACCATCTTGTACTTCAACAGCAGCTATATTAACTACAGCAGGAACTGAAGGTTTTGCAGGAGGAAATACTTTAGCGTATCAATGGTTTTTTGCTGCACCAGGTAGCGCAACGTGGACAGCTGTTACAAATGGAGGAATTTATAGTGGTGCAACAACTGCTTCTTTATCAATTTCTTCAATCACAGGAGTGATAGATTACCAATATTACTGTCAAATTAGAGAAAATACAGCTACTTGTTATACAGCAAGTAATGCTATAAAAATTACAGATTCAAGTGCAACAACTTGGAATGGTACAACTTGGTCTAATGGAACTCCAGATGTAACCAAATTAGCAATCATCAACGGAAACTATGACACAACATCGCATGGTGATTTTGAGTGTTGTAGTTTATTAGTAAATGCAACATTTACATTAAATATTCAAGCAGGCGATTTTGTTTTAATTCAAAATGATTTAACAAACAACGGTACTTTAAATGTTTTAAATAACGGTTCGTTAGTTCAAGTAAACGATTTAGGTGTTAACACAGGAAATGTCTCTTATCAAAGAGCAACAACAGGAGTTGCTTTAGATTACGTATATTGGTCGTCGCCAGTAAATGGTGTAAATACACCTTCTGGTTATATTTATACATGGTCACCGGATGTAGCAAATCCAAACGGTGGTCAAGGTAACTGGGTTGCTGCTGGTAATACTGCAATGCAATCAGGAGTTGGATATATTATGAGAGGTGTTCTTTCGAGAAATTTTATTGGAGTGCCAAGAAATGGTGTTTATACACCAACGATTAAAAGAGGAAGCGATTTAGGAGCTGGGTCAGCTGGTCCAAATGGAGTTATGAGAACACTAACTGATGATAACTGGAATTTATTAGGTAATCCTTATCCGTCAGCTATCAGTATAGGGTCTTTTTTAACAGCAAATACAGAAATTGATGGATTTGTAAGATTATGGACCCACGGAACATTGCCAAGTACAGCCATAAGCGATCCATTTTATAACAATTTTGTTTCTAATTATACAGCTTCAGATTATGTAGCTATTAATGGGGCTGGTGCTACAAGTGGTCCAGGAACTTTAAGTGTAATTGGTGGTGGTCAAGGTTTCTTTGTTTTAATGAATCCTGGAGTAGCAACTACTACAACAGCATTATTTAATAACGCAATGCGTGATAAAGGATATTCTAATAGTCAGTTCTATAGAAATGCAAATACTACAAATGCAGGCCCTGGTGGCGATGTAGAACGTCATAGAATTTGGTTAGACTTAGTAAGTCCAACAAATGAAACGACCAGAACTTTAGTAGCTTATGTAGAAGGCGCAACAGCAGGAAAAGACAGAATGTTTGATGCATTTACTGATTATAAATTAGCTCAAAACTTCTATTCTTTAATTGATGACCAAGTTATGGCTATTCAAGGTAAAGGCTTGCCATTTGAGCAAGAAGATAGAGTTCCATTAGGAGTTAAAATACCTTCAAACGGAATTTATAAAATAGCAATTGCTGCCGTTGATGGTTTATTTGAAAGTGGTCAAACCATTTATTTAGAAGATAAGGTTTTAGGTGTGATTCATGATTTAAGACAAAATCCATATTCGTTTACTGGAACTTCAGGAATACTAAACGATAGATTTGTATTGCGTTATACTAATGAAACTCTAGGCAATGAAGATTTTGAAAATATTGATGATTCTGTTATTGTAACTAGTGGAAATAATTTATCAGTAACATCCTTAAAGGAAACGATAAAAGATGTTAAGGTTTATGACGTTTTAGGTAGATTAATTGATAATAAACAAAACGTAAATTCTTTAAGCGTATCCTTGAATAACATAATTAAAACAAATAGTGCATTAATCATTTATGTCACTTTAGAAAGTGGAAAACAAGTGATTAGAAAAGTTTTACATTAATCATAAGATATTTATTTTAAAACCAGCTATTTAATAGCTGGTTTTTTTATTTTTATTAAGATATTTTAATATTTTTTTATAAGTTTGTTCCCTAACCCCAATTTATAATATTATGAAAAAAAGAATACTTGTTTTTTCATTCCTTTTTTGTTCTTTTTTCGTTGCGGCTCAAAACAAAGATGCCTGGAAAGAAGTTAATAATTCTGTTGAGTTTACTCAAGGTAAACTTAGAAAAGAGGTTTTACCTACACAATATAAACTTTTTAGTTTTGATTACGAAAAATTTAAATCACAACTAGTTAATGTACCTGTAAGAGGAGAGTTTACGGGTGTTTCAAATGTAATTGTTTCTTTTCCTATGCCAAATGGTACAGTAGAAGATTTTAGAATTATAGAAGCATCTACATTTGAGAAAACTTTACAAGATCAATTTCCTGAAATTAGATCTTATGCTGGTCAAGGAGTTAACAATCCATCTAATGTAATTCGTTTTAGTGTTTCTCCATACAATGGAGTAAGTGCTTTAATTCGTTCAGGTTCAGAAGGATCAACTTATATCATAGATCCAATTTCTATGGATTATAAAACAATGATTGTTTTTGATAGAGTTCATTCCAAAAAAGGATCTGATTTTACATGTACTACAGAAGATGCTGTGCAACAGTTTGGACAAGTTTTAAATCGTCCATCTGATGATAATGTGGTTTTGAATAATGCTGATGATGGTCAGTTGAGAACATTTAGAATGGCTCAATCATGTACGGCTGAATATTCAAATTATTTTGGCGCTACAAGTGCGGCACAGGTAAATTTAGTTTTAGCAGCTTATAACAGAACTTACACAAGAGTAAATGCTGTTTTTGAGATGGATTTTAATGCAACAATGATTTTAATTGCTAATACAACTAATGTTATTTATTATAATCCAGCAACTGATCCTTATTCAGATGCAGCAAATTTAGGCAATTGGAATAATGAGTTAGGGGTAACTTTACAATCCGTAATTGGGAATGCAAATTACGATATTGGTCATCTTTTCGGTGCCGATGGTGGTGGTGGAAATGCAGGTTGTATAGGTTGTG
>Ga0209416_1002359_pt1 | contig 10518 bp, 12 predicted proteins | sample RifGroF1_FD_184001 | JGI IMG/M metagenome (GOLD analysis project Ga0209416, IMG submission 184001) | Groundwater microbial communities from Rifle, Colorado, USA - Groundwater F1 (SPAdes) (version 2) | ecosystem: Environmental > Aquatic > Deep subsurface > Groundwater | place: Rifle, Colorado...
TGTTTTATCATGATATGGGTAAAATCATAAATATTACGATATTTACGTAATTTTACCCATATCAATGCTTACAAACCCTTGATATATAAGCATTTATGAGTGATTATTTACATAAAATAAATAAAGTAAAATAATATTAACACCAAAGAAAGATTTTATAATGAAATGAGGTAAAAATATGAAAATTAACAATGAAAATGAAAAACAAAAATTCTTAGAATTAAATATTAAAAGTATAGGTTCTTATGCATTAGTTACATATAATAATCAAACTGAAGCAATATGGATAACCAGATACCAAGATCATTGCGAAGATGGTAGTGATTGGTTTTTAGAATCACCATGTGGATTAATGAGATATGAGTTTGAAGATAGTAGTGATAAAGAAATAAGAGAATTTGTTGAAGAACAATATGAAGAAGAGTATATAGAAGAAGGTATAAAATATATTAAGTCAATGATAAGAGATGGATGGTTATATGAAATTTATAATCCACAAACTGGGCCGTTTTTACCTGATGTGTTAGATGATTTGACTTTAATTAGTGAGGAATATTGTTTAGAATGGATGTTAGAGAATAGGGAGAATTCAATATGAACAACGATAAACTTATGGAAGAATATTTACAATGGCGAAAAGATACTGGTAGATTTAAGCATGAATTAACAGATGTAATTATAAATAATAATGGTGAGATTAAAACAGAAAAGAAAATGGCATGTGTTATTAAAACTTCACCTGATGATTGGAGAGAATTTTGTAGGGATAGAGGTATAGAGTACGAAGGTGAAATGAAATTATTGGCAATTTATTAATTGTTTTGAAATTCCTCTTTGGTTATAACTTGAATGTGGTTTTACACCGGAAGATTATGAAAAAGAATTTAAAAAGTGCTTGACAGAATGATAAAATAAATGTTATAATGTGAATAATTAAAAATTGAAGGAGGTTATATTTTGCAAGAAGTATTAAAGATTGTTAATCAAATTGCAAGTACATCTGGGAGGAATGATAAAGAAACAATACTAAAAAAGAATCAATCTAATGAGAAACTAAAGGATGTATTTTATTTTATCTACAATACATATATTCTCACAGGACTATCTACAAAGAAAATAAACAAAAAAACAAAAGAAAAAGGTAAAACATTTGATAATTTTGAAGATATGAAAAATTATATTCTCAAACATAATACTGGTACAGATCATGATATTGCAACAGTACAAAACTTTATTAAAAATCAACCTATTGAATTGCAAGATTTCTATAAAAAAGTATTTACTAAGGATTTAAAAATAGGAATTACTTCTGGAACATTAAATAAAATATATGGAAAAGACTTTATTCCTGAATTCGCTGTATTATTAGCAGAAAAGTATCTTGATTATGCTGATAAGATTAATCAAGATATTATTATAACAGAAAAAAAAGATGGAAATAGAAACATTGCCTTAGTTGAAAATAATATAAAAATGTTTACTAGACAAGGGCAGGTTAATCAAGGATTTTTAGATATTGAAGAAGAATTAAAATTATTACCTAAAGGATATGCATATGATGGTGAATTTATTGCTGTTAATAATGATAGTCTAAATTCGGCAGACTTATATCGAATAACCACAAGCATTGTTCGTAAAGATGGTGTTAAGAAAAATATTATATTCCATATATTTGACATGATTCCTATTGAAGATTTTAAAAATGGAATATGTAAAATCACATGTATTGATAGAAAGTTAAAACTTAAAAATGTTTTAGAAGATTTAAAATTAAAATGGATTCAAGAAGTTCCTATGCTTTATATAGGAAAAGATAAAAAACAAATAATTTATTGGTTAGATGAGTTAACAAATCGAGGACTTGAAGGTTGTATGGTTAATATTGCAGATGCCCCATATGAATGTAAAAGGTCAAAAAATTTATTAAAATGCAAAAAATTTGCAGATGCAGACGTTTTAGTAACAGATATTCTTGAAGGAACAGGTAAGTATATTAATAAATTAGGTGCAATTAAAGTAAAATTTGAATCAGATGGACAATATTATGAAAGTGAAATTGGAACAGGATTTTCCGATCAAGAACGTGAATTATACTGGAAAAATCCTGAATTATTATTGAATCATATAGTAAAAATTGGTTATTTTGAAATTAGTAAAAATAAAAATGGTACAAAAGGTTTAAGATTTGGAACATGGAAATCAATTATTAGAAAAGATAAAAATAATATTAGTATGTTCTAATTAAGGAGAAGAATATAATTTATGATAGTAATTTATAGCATTTTAAATATCTGTAATTATAAAAGATATATAGGTAGTACAAATAATTTTAATAGGAGGAAAAGAGAACATTTAAATAGTTTAAGGAAGAAAACTCATTATAATAAACATCTTCAAAGAGCATGGGATTACTATGGTGAAGAATATTTTGAATTTGAAATTATAGAAGAAATAGAACATAAAGAAAAACAAGAAATAAGAGAAGAATTTTGGATTGATTATTTTAATTCTTATAAATATGAATATGGATATAATACAACTCAATATCCCGAACAAATTGGCAATTATAAATGGAGTGAAGAAGAAAAAGAAAAACAAAGACAAAGGAAATTAGGAATCTCTTTAAGTGAAGAGCACAAAGAAAATATTAGTAATTCATTAAAAGGAATGAAAAAACCTGATGGTTTTGGAGAATATATTTCAACAAATAGAAAAGGAGAAAATAATCCTAATTATGGTAAACACTTATCTGAAGAAACAAAAGATAGAATACGTAAAGGGAATTTGGGTAAAAAACACACAGAAGAATCTAAAATAAAAATAGGTATTGCTAATAAAAATATTCCTAAAACGGAAGAACAAATTAATTTATTAAGAACAATAAATATTGGTAGAAAACATACTGAAGAATTTAAATTAAAAATTAGTAATCTTAAAAAAGGTATTAAATTTTCAGAAGAACATAGAAAGAATATGAGTTTAGCGAGATTAGGAGAAAAACATATTAATTCAAAATTAAAAAATGAAGATATTAATTGTATAAAATATTTATTAAATTATAATATATTATCACAATCAGAAATAGCTAGAATGTTTAAAGTTATTCCACAAACTATAAACGATATTTATAAAAATAGAACATGGACACATATTACTACTTTTACAAATAATGAAGCAGATGTTAGAGTATTAAATGTACTTGAAGGTACAGGAAAAAATGTTGATAAACTAGGATCAATTACTATTCAATTTGAATATCAAGGACAGTTATATGAGTGCAATTGTGGTTCAGGTTTTAGTGATGAAGAAAGAGATTTGTATTGGAAAAATCCAAAATTACTTATTAATAAGATTGTAACTGTAGGATATTTTGAAGTTAGCAAAAATCAACAAGATGAATCTTATGGTCTGCGTTTTCCAACATGGAAAGGCATTATAAGAAATGATAAAACAGAAATTAGTATGCATTAATTAAAATAATAAATAATAAAAATAAAAGGAGGAAAATTATTATGATTATTAAAGAAGAACAAAGAGATTTATTTTCAGTACCACATGGTTATTATTTTGCACATTGTATTTCAGGTGATTTTGCTTTAGGTGCTGGAATAGCAGTAAAATTTAATGAATTGTATAATATGCGGAAGAAATTAAAAGGTTTGTATGATTATACGATTACTGATAATTGTGCAATTCTAATTGACAATGTATTTAATCTAGTAACTAAACAAAGAGCATTTCATAAACCTACATATGAAAGTTTGCGAGAAGCATTAGAAGATATGATTGAAACAATTGAGACATTAGAGATTGAAAAGATTGCAATTCCCTGTATTGGTTCAGGACTTGATAAACTTTCTTGGGATAGAGTAAAAGAAATTATTGAAGAAGTATTTGAAGATGTTGATGTTGAAATTTTAGTTTGTTATTTATAATAGGTGAAATAATGATAAAAATTAAAAATAATTTAATTGGTAGAGAATTTGGAATATTAAAAGTAATTGCATTAGATGAAACTAAAACCTTAGAAAAAGGAAAGTCGTATTGGATTTGTGAATGTCAATGTGGAAATACCCATACCTTTAGAGGGGATAGTCTTATTAATAGAAAAGATTGTGGTTGTATTTCTAAAGCAAAAAAAGCAAAAAGATTTACTACTCATGGGATGAGTGGTACAAGAATACATAGAATTTGGATAGGTATGATACAAAGATGTACTATAGAATCAGCAAGTGGATATAAAAACTATGGTGGTCGTGGAATTAAAGTCTGCTTTGAATGGAATAACAAAGAAAATGGATTTATAAATTTTTATAATTGGGCAACAAAAAATGGATATACAGATGAATTAACTATTGAAAGAAAAAATGTAAATGGTAATTATGAACCAAATAATTGTAAATGGGCTACTATAAAAGAACAAGAAAATAATAAACGTAATACAAGATATGTGACTATTGACAATGAAACTCATAGTTTAAGTGAATGGAGTGATATTTCTGGAATAAGTTATATAGTTTTAAATGAAAGATATGAAAAAAATAAATTAAATAAAGATGAATTTCTAAAACCAAATGATAGATGTAAAATACATATAAAATACAATAATAAATTAGTTAATTTAAAAGAATTAAGTGTATTAACAGGAATTAAATATGACACTTTACATGAAAGATATCATAATGGATTAAGAGATGAACAACTTGTAAGAAGTAATTAAATAATTAATAAACAATTTACTTATAAAGGAGTGGATATATGCAAAATCCATTGTATTTAGTTAAAGTAGAACCAGGAGAAAATAATAATAAATTCTACCAAATGTTGGATAGTGGAGATGGAAATTTCGTTTGTAAATATGGTAGAATAGGTAATACAGGTTATCAAACGAAAACATATCCTATATCTAAATGGGATTCTCAATATAAAAGTAAAATAAAAAAGGGTTATGTAGATAATTCAAGATTAGTAGCAGAAACTACTATTACACCAAACAAAAAGAAGGAATATCTTGATATTAACAATCCTTCAATTGCACAAATTGTTGCAAGATTACAATCAATGGCACGACAAGCAATTAAGGATAACTACACAATTAATTCTAATTTAGTTACGGTAAAAATGATAGATGAAGCACAATTAATATTAAATAATTTAATTGATACTGAAGATATTGAATTATTTAATAAGATATTAGTTGATTTGTTTAAAACTATTCCTAGAAAAATGGGAAAAGTTAAAGATTATCTTGCAAAAGATGATAAAGATTTTAATGAAATAATTCAAAGAGAACAAGATTTATTAGATGTAATGAAAGGGCAGGTGGTACAGCATTCTATAGTTAAAGATGAAGAAAATGAAGATGATACATATGAAACACCAAATCAAACAATATTAGAAGTATTAGGATTACAATTTGAAGAAATTACACAAGAAGAAAAAGAATTAATTAAAAGAAATCTTGGTGATATTAGTAATAAATATTATCAAGCATGGAAGGTAATTAATAATAAGACACAGAGTAGATTTGATGAGTTTGTAAAGAATAATAAAATAAACGAGAACAAATTATTATGGCATGGATCAAGAAATGAAAACTGGTGGAGTATTATTAATTCTGGTTTAGTTTTAAGACCATCAGCTCAAATTACCGGAAAAATGTTTGGTTATGGTATTTATTTCGCTCCAAAAGCAAGAAAATCATTTGGTTATACTTCTTATCATGGTTCATATTGGGCAGGAGGAAATTCTAATTCTGCATTTATGAGTTTATATGATGTAGCATATGGAAAACCTTATGATGTACATTCTTTTGATAGTCAATATCATAATTTTAACTATGAATTATTACAAAAATATTGTAAGGATGCAAATTGTCTACATGCTCATGCAGGAAGTATGCTTAGAAATGATGAAATAATTATATATAAAGAGGAACAAACAACTATTAAATATTTAATTGAATTGAGGTAATATGATTAATCGGGTTATTAATTGTTAATTAAAATTTTGTTCAAGGGGAAATAAATTAAAAATAATTAAAATTTCCTTCTTGACAGAATGTAAAAATAAATATATAATAATGGAGGATTAAGTTATGGAAGGGTAGGAGATAAAGAGTAAGGAAAGTAAGAAATAAGAAACACAAAGTTAAATCCAAAAAATTAAATTGAAAAGGAGAAATGATTATGATTACCAAAGAGCAAGAAATTAAAAACACACTTAAGGCGAAAGGACAATTAGTAAAGATCGATGAGGAAGGATTACATATTTATGACAAGAAAAGTGAAAAAGTAGAAATTCTTAGTTTAGATGATTTTAAAATTTTTATTGAAGGTGATATTAGTATTAGTGTAGCAGAATCAACAAAACAGGATATTGAAGTTGTTGAAGATGAAGATGAGGGTGGTGATAATGGGGAAGATAATATGGATGGTATGAGTGATAGTGGAGATGAAGAATAGGGTTTAATGGGTAGATTGATTAGGAAATTGGTATATTGGTAAGTTAATTAAATAGTTACATAAGGAATCATAAATGGGAATAATAAAATAAAAAATATAAATTTAAAGGAGATTAATATTACATATGGCAAAAGAAACTAAAGAAAAAACACCTCTAAAAAAAGGTCAGGCATCATTTCAATTAATTGGTGAAGCAAAAGTAAATGATTATACATTTAAAATTGACGAAGAATCAAGTTCTGGTTGGGTTTATAATGTAATGAATCTTGGTGTAGATTGTGGTAATGGAAATGTAGTTTATGCCGATATGATGGGTGGATATAGTAACAAAGGTGATTCTGTTGTTTATGTTCATGGTAAGAAAACAGAAGATAGTAAAGATAAAGATGATTATGAAAATAAATTCACTATTGATTGGGAAGATAGACTTGACGAAAATATCACTGAACAAGTTGGAAATCAGTGTTTTATTACTGTAGGATTAGAAAAAGATGCAAAAGCAAAAACTTTTTCTAAAAAATTCTTATCTTCATATGATGCTATCGAATACATAAAAGAACATCTTGCTGATGGAATGGTTGTTAATGTAAAAGGTAATTTAAAATACTCAATTTATCAAGACAATATTCAAATTAAAAAAGAAATTACTTCTGTATATTTATCAAAAGCAGATGAAGTATCTAAATATTCTGCAACATTCCAACAAACAATTCTTGTTGATAAAGATAGTATTGGTAAATATGATAAGGAATCTGGTTCATTCCCAATCAGTACATATGTTGTTGATTATGTTGGTAAATATGGTCAAGATAAAATTGAAATTAAACAAAATGTAGCATTCCCAAAAGTATTTCAATTTGAAGTTGCAGAAAAAGATTTAGAAAAAGGTGCTAAATTACTTGTAAAAATGTTTAAAGCAAAAAAAGATAATATTAATGAAATCACAGTAGAAGGTATTATTGTCGAAGGTCAAGCAAAAGTTAATATTACTCTTGATGATGTACCTGAAGATATTAGAGAATTAATTGAATTAGGTGCTTATACTGAAGAAGAAGCATTAGCAAAATGTGCTGTTGGTAATACAAGAGAAAAGAAAATGATTATTAAGAAACCTGTTATTAGACTTGTTGGCGAAGGTGATGATAAAAAACCTGTAATTCAAAGAACAAATGAAAAATATAAGTTTGAAGATTTAGTATTCTTAAATCAATTGCTTAGTGAAAAAGAAGATAAAAGCAAAGATGATAAGAATACTGATACAAATGATAGTGATACAGAAGAGGAAAATTCTAGTGATTACAGTTTAGATGATTTAGATAAATTGCTTGCAGAAGATGATTAGATAATTAAATAAGAAGGAGATTAAATCTCCTTCTTTAAAAATAAAATTATAAGGAGGATATAATTATTGGCATTAAAGCAATTGATTTAACCAATCAGAAATTTGGTAGATTAACCGTAATTGAAAGAGCAAAAGAAAATATATGTAATAAACCTGCTTGGATATGTGAATGTGAATGTGGTAATAAAATTACAACTAGAGGTTATTTACTTAGGAGTGGTCAAACTCAATCATGTGGATGTTATAGAAATGAAATGATTTCAAAGGCAAATTCTAAACATAATATGAGCCAAACACCATTTTATCATATATGGAAGAATATGACACAAAGATGCAATAATCAAAATCATCAATTTTATAATTATTATGGCGGTCGTGGAATTAAAGTTTGCTTTGAATGGTTAGAATTTAAAATTTTATGAATGATATGTATGAAAGTTATCAATTACATAAAGAAGAAAATAAAGAAGATACAGAAATTGATAGAATAGATTGTAATCAAGGTTATAATAAAAATAATTGTAAATGGGTAACAAGAATTGAAAATATGAATAATACGAGGAGAAATAAAAAATATGATAAAGAATAGAAAATTTGGTAAAAAAAATGTAATTAAAGTAGATCCTTTAGCTTATAATTTGGGTATAATTGGAGAAAGTGGAGTTGGAAAATCAACTTTAGTAAAGGAAGTTTGTGAAAAATTAGTTGGTGAAAATGCATACATAATCGCAAATGTGGGTAGAGAAGATGGTATTGATGCTATTGCTGGAGCAATTTACGAAGATATTCCTGATTGGGATATTTTTGATGAATTTACAGAAGATATTATAGAAAATAAACTTACAGATTACAAAGAATTAAAAGTAATTGTATGGGATACAATAGATGAATTAATTAGAATAGCAGAACCAGAAGCAATAAGACTTTATAATAAAGAAGTAAGAGAAAATCCAAGTAAAAAAGAAAAAAGAGAAGCAAAAACCATAAAACAAGCATGGGGTGGTTATGGTGAAGGTGAAAAATATACAATAGATTTAATTATGGAAAGAATGTGGGAATTAAAAAGAGTAGGAGTTGCCATGTTTTTAATTGGGCATACAAAAAAAAGAACAATGAGTGATCCTGTTTCTGGAATGGATTATGATATTCTGACTACAAATATGCAATATAATTATTTTAATGCATTAAAAACTAAATTACATATTCTTGGTGTTGCTAGTATTGATAGAGAAATTATTCAAGAGAAAACAGGTAAAAAAGATTTCTCTGGAAAAGAAAAAATACAAGGGAAAGTTAATACTGAAACTAGAAAAATTACATTTAGAGATGATAATTTTAATGTTGATTCTAAATCGAGATTTTCTGAAATTATTGATTCAATAGTTTTTGATCCAGATGAATTTATTAAAGCAGTTGAAAATGCTATTAAAATTGAACATGATAAACAAGTTGGTGTAAAAACTATAGAAGAAACTAAAACATTACAAGATTCTGAAAAGGAAAAAGTTGTAGAAGAAATTGCTACTAAGAAAAAAGAAGAAATAGACAAAAGGAAAGAAAATGAAGAAAGAATTATTTTGATGGAAAAATTTAAAATAATGATGACTAATATAAGAAGTGATTCTGAAAAAGTTAAAAAAGTTACTACTAAAATGAAAGAATTAGAATTATCTGCTAAAGAATTAGAAACATCTAATATAGATAAACTTAAAGAATTAGTAGAATTTTTAGAAGTAATTGTTTCTTAAAGAATAAAAATCATAGGAGAGATTATAATATCTCTCCTAATATTATTATAATTATAGGTGATGAATAATGGCAAAAATGACGGAAAAAGAAAAAAAAGATTGGAATGAATTATATCAATATATAAAAATAGAAATATTTGAATATGATAAATCCCAAAAATTACCTTCATATATGGTATTAAGATTAAAAGGTTTAAAAGAAGGTAAATTTATGGCAAATAAAAAAATTATATCTATGGCTAATTATGAATATAATCATATTTTATATACTTTTAAAATTAATAAAATGAAAATAAAGCAAATAGTTAGGTCGCAAGATTTTAAAAATGAACAACATAAATTCAATACTATAATGATTATAATTGAAAAAGAAATTAATGATGTGGTAAATAGATTAAAACAAGTAGTTAAATCAGAAGAAAAAGTTAAAAGTATGGAATTTGAAAATATGACACATGAAGGTGCAGGATATAAAAATAAAAATAATAATAAAAAAATAAATAATGAATTAAAAGAATTGTGGTAAATAGGATGGTGGGTAATGGTAGAAAAAAATAAAAAAGAATTAAGTCCTCTTGAGATTGAATTAATAAAATCAAGTAAGAAGGTACAAGAATATAAATTAGCATGTGAAGCCAATATAGTAAGTATACTTTACAAGAATCCTGATTTATATTTTACATATGATAAATTAAATATAAAAAGTTTTACAGATAATATATGGAGAGTATTTTTTGCAATAGGATATGATATTATTGTTAAAGAAAATAAAAAAACTTTAGATGATATTACCATTGGTTTATATTTAGAAAAACATCCTAAATTAAAACAGAAATATGAAGAATATGGTGGATATGATACAATTGATAAATCAAAAGAATATATTAATATAGATAATATAAATGGATATGTTGACGAATTACATAAATGGAATGCAGTATTACAATTGTTAGCAAGAAGATTC
>Ga0209416_1002375_pt1 | contig 10451 bp, 15 predicted proteins | sample RifGroF1_FD_184001 | JGI IMG/M metagenome (GOLD analysis project Ga0209416, IMG submission 184001) | Groundwater microbial communities from Rifle, Colorado, USA - Groundwater F1 (SPAdes) (version 2) | ecosystem: Environmental > Aquatic > Deep subsurface > Groundwater | place: Rifle, Colorado...
CTGCATGCCAGGTTCCGTGGATGGTACGTGGAGATGGATAAGGAACTGGACAGGATCATGGCTGAACTTGGAAAAGGAAAGGAGACCTGATGGGTAGCAAACCAAAGATACGACCGTTCTCAGAGATGTGTCCCGGATGGGAATCCCTGGTAAATATACTGTCACATGGTAGTGGGATCGATGTCCCCTGGACGGTCGAACTGGACAAGCGGGGAGACTGCGTCTACTACAACGCCTTCCATCGCATGAACGATGTTGGAATGTATTGTGGGTGGATTCCGTTCCATGTGCATCTGAGTACTACTAGGACTGCCGAGCTGGTCCAGCTGAAATGGCAAATGGAAGGAATGTTCCAGATCACTCGTCTTGCTGAAAAGCCATGGATGACTATCCATGGCTTCCGGGAACGAGACAATCTGGCAGACTACCTGTATGACAGCCTGGTACAGGCCCTGGAGCCGTACCTGTGGTTCCGGATTGGTGGTATGCCACGGGCCAATGAGTTCAGTATCCTGGAAATTGGAACGGTTACCACGCTGGCCAACATGTGCGACCTGGCCAAGTTCCCAAGGCTGGCAGATGCTGCCGGACCCCTGTGTGGTCAGCGTCTGTCGGACGCAGCTGCCCTGGAACTGGCACGGGCGTGCCGCAAGGTACTGTCCGAAAGCTCCTGCCTGAAAAGCTCGGTTCCGGGCTGATTCAGCTACAACTGGCTGAAATTGGGCTGGGAAGGCCCTTCCAGCCTAGTTTGTACCCTTACCCATGTACTGACACGTCCGAAGGTCTCCTGCGAGCTCCCAGGCCTTTCCCTGCTGCCCTCCTGTTGGTGTTTACTGGAAACAGGTTTGCGACAGATGCTGGCCAGAGTTCCTGTCAGGTCTTCCGACTGTCCTGAAAAGGTTCGGTTGTCGGTGGCAGGAAACCCTGTTGGCAGGGAGGGTCGCGCGCGTACGCGCGTACCCGCGCGTTTTGTTTGTTATCTTTGATATCTTTGAGAGTCTTAAGACTGTACTCAGGATTAAGACTCGAAAAGGGGAAGAAGGGTGTGGGAAGGAACCAGGGATAAAATGGCTCCACATCCCGGATCTGGGACAGATTTATAAAACCAGAATGAACTTTCCGGGCTGGGTTCTGAGCCATTTCCAGCTTGGTAACCGAGTGAACGGCACATGTGTGCCAGAAGAAGAAGATGCCTGAGATCAAGATCGTGTACAGTCTGAGTCTACGTCCGAATGTCACAGGAGCTGCGCTGAGATCGGTGCAGGACGCGGAGCGTGCACAGGAGGACAGGGTGGAGAATCTGCGCAGGTGTGCCTCCAGGCTGTCAAGGTTTCTTAATGTTCCAGCGGCTGATGTTGACGCTTCCTGGGCTGCATCGGCGCTGTCTGAGCTGGAGGCGTTTAGGCTGGCAAGGGGTGCGTGTCTGCGATCGGAGATTGCAGACAGGTATCGGAAGGTGAGTGTACATGACTGGGAAGAGTGGAAATGCTGCAATTGTTACGGTTTTGTGTACTCGGATATGGCAGTAAGGTATGCGATTGGTGGTCTACTGACCAGGCTGGCCGACGCAGGTGTTCCTATGTCTGCTGATGGAGTGGGTACGCCCCAGTACTGGCGGGACGCCGCAGCAAGGGGTTGCTAAGCGGACTATCCGTGCTATTTTTGTCCGCAAGAAAGGTCTATACCATGCCTGACGATCTTCCGCAGTTTGTCACAGACGCTTCCGGCCGCAAGCGTCCGGTGGTGACTTCCGGTATAGAACCGGAAACCATCATGAACGTGCAGGTGGTCCGGGATGCTCACATGGGCCTTGGCGGTCGGTACAGCTCCAGGACAGTGGAACGGATAGACCCAGGCAAAGATAGTGTGGGGAATACGCTGGGATCGTTTGTATTGGGCACTGTGAACGTGCCTGGTAAGCCGGGGGACATTGACCTGAAGCCTGCAGGGCAGGTTCGGTTTCCTGGAACTACGGAGATCTCCAGGAAGCGCTTTCGTCGTCTTGTTCCTGAATCGGTGGCATCGTCCGTGTCGGCAGCTTCTGCAGCCCCTGCTGCGCAGGCTCCTCCAGTTGCTTCACTGTCCGAGTGGGTACTCTGTGTGATGCAGGATGGGGAGGACCCAGACACCCGGACGGTGGAGGGTAGGATGATGACAGCAGGGGATGTCCGGATACTCCAGGTGTCCGCTTCGCTGCCCTTGTACAAAACCGACTCACGTATTGCAGTATGTCCGGCCGATGTGGAAGACCCGGACACCGCTGTGTACGCCGGGTTCCTGGTGGCCTGTGTTCCTGCCAAAGGCTCCTGCAGCCTGATCTTCAGGACTGTTCCGGAAGCCTGAAAAACACCCGTTTTCTGCGGCATAATATCTTGACAATGTCCTGCACACTTCGTGAGCAGGATAGTGCCATAGACATTATGGCAGCCGTGTCCGGCGGGAACCGGACAGAGGAGAAGCGAATGGCTGAGAAGGTCCAGCCCATTGGGCTGAAGAAGCTGCGGAAGCCTGGAGCCCAGCGTAAGCCGGAATGGAACCGGCCGAACGTGAAGGCTGCTGCACGGGCCGCAGCGCGTGCGAAGGCGTATGACTCGATGATCTCTTCCCTCCCGTCAGATCGGAACAAGGAAGGGTATCACAAGCCTGGGTCCACGAATCGGAGGAACCAAGCATGAAGCGTCAGCGTCAAGTTTCCACCCGTGCCATGCGGGTGGAAGGAGGGGGAACACACAACCCCTCCGAGGAGTCCGCGTACGCCAGAAAGAAGCGTATGCGGGCTGCGTTCGCGCGATCCACCGGATATCCGGTGGACACCCCCTGGCCGGTGATGGGGGTGAAGGACTCGAGGAACCTGGGCAAGGAGGAGGTGCAGGCGTGACGCACTTCCGCAAACTGATCCGGTCGGTGGCGAAAGCCGCAGTACCGACCGGCCTTCCCCGGTTCCAGCGGGCGATCCTGGCAGACGGGAATCGCTCGCAGCTGCTGGCCAGCTCCTTTGCGGCCAGCGCGTATCGCCGGGCGGTGCAGACGCTGCACCGACTCGGTGGATTCAGTCCGGAACAGGTTGAGGAGCGTGCCTCTCTGTTCCGGTCTGACGAGTTCCGGCGCGACCTGAAGCGCCGGAATATGTGGGCTGGAGAGAAGAGGGGGCTCAGAAAGGCAGCCGCTTGACGTGAGTCCCTTCTTCCAGCAGAGGCCGCGTATGGCTGACGCCTACCTGGAACTGATCGCAAGACAGAACCGGGAGGCCCAGCAGCAGAAGCGTGATGATCGCAAGCCGAAGCGCGAGGACAGAGACGCGCGTCGGCGCGATATGACGCTTCCCTCCCGTCCAGAGACGGACGAGGAGGAGGACGCGGCCTAGTACGGGGGCACGTGGGCGAGAGGTTGAAGCCGGCCGAGGGAGTTGTAGCCCAGTAAATCGGCAGCGGGGACCATGCGCATACAGTCGCACTACTCCGCTCGAAGGTTCGAATCCTTCCGTGTCCATCTTCGGATAAGGCCTGTCGGCGAGAGCCGCTCCAGGCCTTTTTCTTAGCTTTTTGGCCTGTCCAGTTGAAAATTCTCTGCAGTAAATGTTCTGGCGGTTTCCCGAAGGGAAAAAGCGATTCCTTAGCTTTGAGTTCTGCAGCTTGAATATCATATGCATTTTCTGCAGCATGTGTCTTGCGCTGCTATTGTACAGACATGCGCGCAGACGATGGATCAACCAGGCGTCAGGGAAACGTGGCGGCGCTCAGGCAGGGAGCCGAGTTCGACTATGTCCGTCAGCTGCATCTGGCGCGCAGGGCAGGAAAGCATGCCGATCTTCGTATAGGCGACAAGTCTACAGGACTGCTGTCGTGGGCGATACCGAAAGACAGGTTTCCTGAGAATCCAGGCGATAGTGTTCTGGCTATACAGCAGCCGGTCCATCGGTACGCGTATGGGTCATTTGAGGGTACAATTCCGGAAGGACGAGGAGCCGGAACTGTCAGTATGGCGGACAAGGGACGTGCTGTTATAACTGACGCTGCTCCTGGGATGGTACGCTTCGCGCTTATCCATCCCAGGCACCCGAAGGAATACATGCTGGTCAGGAAGGCAGACAATAGCTGGTTCCTGGTCAATGTCACAGGCAGCGGCAAGGATGCGAAGAAATACGGCAAGGCGCAGTACAGGTCTGCCAAGGATCCTGAGCCCTATCTGACAGACGAGTACGCGGCTTCTCCCAAGATCGACGGAGCCGCAGCCCTGGTGCGCCTGCTGAAGAACCGTATAGACGTGTCCAGTGTACGGCAGTCGAAGACCGGGCAGCCTCTGACCTATACTTGGAAGATTGGCGGGCTGGACAGGGTACCTGTTCCGGCAGATATGCGCGGAGCTGTGTACCGTGGAGAGGTGTACGGAACTGCCAGAGGAAAGGCAATACCTGCCCACGCGCTTGGAGGATTGCTCAATACTTCTTCGTTGAAGTCCAGAGAACGGCAGCGCGATGCGGGCATACGTCTCTTGGTCGCGCTCTACGGACGGGCCGATATCCCCGATGCGGCCCGAGAGAAGCTGCGCAGAGACTTTGTACGATTGGCAGACCTGACCGGAGGAAGACTGCATCCAGTGGAGGAGTCCGACGATCCTGAGTTTTCCAGAGAGCTATTGGATCGTATACGTGCCGGCAAGCATCCGTTAACATCGGAAGGTGTGGTATTCCGGCCGAAAGCCGGAGGAACGCCGATCAAGCACAAGTTACAGGACGAGTACGACGTCTACATAAGGGAGATCTTTCCTGCTGAGACTTCCGACAGATCGGCCAGGGCTGGAGGGTTCGGGTTTAGCGTCGAGCCAGATGGGCCGATTGTGGGGCGGGTAGGATCAGGGTTCTCGAGAACCGACGCAGCGGATATGCTGGTCAATCCGGACGAGTGGATCGGTCGGAAGGCACGGGTGCGGGCGCAGGGACAGTTCGGATCCGGAGCTTTGCGGGCTCCTTCGTTCCTGGCGCGGCATGAGGGATGAGTATTGAAAAATGTAATGCATTTGTGGCATAATAGATTGAGATAGTCCCTTTGTTATGGGGCATCCGGTCTGCTTCCTGCGGGCTCCCTCCTCCTCTCTCCTCTCTTCCCCAACCGCAGGAAGCAGACCAGATGTTCTGTACTTTGGACAGCTGCGCGGAGACCCGCGATAGGGCCAACGTAGCGCAGGCGTCGTTCCAGGCGTTCCGGAAGCGACAGCCGGACGCAGCGGACAGGAATAGGGCTACGGGACTGCTGCAGGAAGGCCCTGAGACTCCTGAGACGCGGAGGCGGCGGATCGCGACCGCTAACCTCCAAGTCCACCCCTGTTCTCAGGTTCCGTGTCCGGGGCTTACATCCGGACAGGAGCCTTTTTGTTACCTGAGGTCGTCGCGCGGTGCACGGAGAGTAGCAGACAACGGATTGGGAAATCCAGGAGACTGCTATGCACTCAGACAGTCCGAAGGCAACTGGCGGTGTTGAGTCCGTTTATTTTCTACTCCTGTTCACAAAATGTGAACAGTCCTAAATAGTGAATAAGACAGTAGTACTCTTAGGAGAGCTCCCCGGAAGGGGCGCTCTCCGTTGTTAGGCTTTACATAGGCGGGAAGTGGTCTGCACGCCTCTGTCTGTTATAGTACTTGCTGTATAGCCTGCACCATGTCGGAAGCAGGAAACAGTGAGGTGCGCACGTGGCTTCCACCACCCTGCAGAAGACCATTGAACAGATAGACAAGATGACGGACACTCTTGCCCGTCAACTCATGCCTGTCAATTTCAGGGAGGCTCTCGGCTGGGCGGCTTTCCTATGGATGACCTGTCCGGCATACCGGCAAGCTATCATCCGTGGAACTTCATACTTCATGACCGAGATTGAGGTCGAGTCCGCCGAGGGGGTGGAAGGAAAGCTCGAAGAGATCAAGAATGCGCGGCAACTCCTGAACCGCAACTTTGCGTCGACCGACCAGACCATGTTGGCACTGCTGGAGGCTATGGGTTTTGGCGGCAGCTGCGTGTATCTGTTCTTTCCGCTCATCCGCAGTGTCCAGTGTATATGTGGCGCGCGCACGGACGTATACACAGCCATGACGGATCACGGGTTCAAGTACGATCTTGGCTCAGGGGATTACACAGGCAAGTGCCCAGCATGCGGCAAGGCAGGGAAGCATGCACTGGCCGAGATGAGGCATCGTGACGAAGCGCATAGGGCTAAGTTGCGCAGGATACCGCTGTCCATCTGCAGGATGAAGTACGAACCCATCAGTGGGGCTCGCAAGCTTTTTGTGAACTGCGGGCAGTGGGATGACGTGTCCCGGTTGGTAAAGTCAGGCGATCCTTTGATCCATAGAGAGACTCCCAGGGAATTCATCGACTCTGCGCGGCTCGGCTGCGAGCTGGAGCTGGACGAGTCCAGCTTCTTCTACCTGGGTTTCCAGGACGCGAGCATCATCGACATGAACCTGGGAGGCTGGAGCCTGCCTCCGTTCTTCTACGCGTTCCCGGATGTGATCGCGATCCTGCTCCTGCAGCACTACAACCAGGTAATCCTGGGCGACTACATTCCGCCGCTGCGATATGTTGCTCCTCCTCCTACTGTGGGAGCGGCCAGAAGTCTTGGAAGCGAAGGTCAGCCATTCGATCCGACCCATGCAATGACGTCGTCGTTCACCGACTTCCGGGGCAAGATCGCGGCGCTGATCAATAGTCTTAAGGAGGATCCGTCCAGAATAGGAGTAGCGCCGTATCCGGTGCAGTTCGGATACTTGGGACTGGACGGCGATAAGCTCCTGTCAGTCGAACTCCTGCAGCACTACACGGATTCGCTCATGTATAACATGGGTATCCCTCCTGAATTTTACCGCGGGGGCATACAGGCCCAGGTTGCCACTCCGTCACACTACGGCTTTGCCTTGTTCGAGCGATTCTGGGCAGGGTTCGTATCCAACGCCAACCGGATGTATCAGTGGATTGCCGACCAGTTGCAGAAGAGCGAGCATTGGCCGGATATCTACGTTAACCTGGTTCCTCCGGTCAGGTTCGCAGACTCGAGTATGCTGTCTGTGCTGCACACACGTGTTCAGGAGGGTGAGCTCTCTAACGACACATTCAACAGACTTATCGGCGTAAATACGGCGTACGAGCGGCGGTTGGCCGAAGGCGAGCAGCAGGAGCGCGAGAAACGGTTCATGTCGGTCGACCGCCAGAAGCGCCGGAAAGAGCTGGTGGAGTCTATGCTCGGGGAAGCAAGCCCGGACATGAATGCGTACTCGCAGATGCAGCAGAACATGCAGATGCAGGCGCAGGCAGCCGCAGGTGGAGGTTCGATGCTTCCAGGCGGTGGGCAGCCCGGCACATCTGTGCCGCCGGTAGATCCTAACGCCATGGCAGCTCCAAGCGGGTCCCCGGGTGCGACATCCAGTCCGGCCGAGCAGCAAGTACTGGATAGGGTGATGTCGCGTGCCAGACAGGCTGCACAGCAGCTGTCCACGTATCCAATGCCGGAGCGTGTGCAGATGCTGCGTGTGATGGATTCCCAGCAGCCGGAGTTCAGAGGAATGGTCGAGCAGGCTCTGGAGGACATTGAGAACCAGGCCAGGAAGCAAGGCCTGGCGCAGAGCCGAGGACAGCAGTAGATAGACATACAGGCGCATACAAGGAAGGGCGGCAATGGAAAGTGCAGTCAGGCTGCGTAGCGCAGCCGGTGTCTTTGTTTCAGAGCGTGGAGCCGAATTGTTCTGTGACGGCGTAGACGGCGTTCCGGTTCTCACTGTCGAGAACTATCCTAAGCTGTGAATGTAGAGTAGTAAGGAAGGTATCCGGTGCAGAGAGAATTTGTAGGCAAGTCCCAGGTGGTCACTAGTGACCAGCTGCCGAGGCTGGATATCGGAAGATAGGAAACATAGCAAAGAAAAGGACATGTAATGACCGATCAGGAACGGCAGGCGGCAGAGTTCGCGGAGGCCGAGAGGCTGTGCTCCAGGATGGTTGCGCAGGAATACTGGGAGCGCGGATGCACGCTAGAGACCGATTACAATCACTATGGGTTCATGATCTTCTTCCGGATCAGGAAGCTCGCTCCTGCGTGGTGGTCTTCCAATTTTGTAGGAGATGGCATGGGAAACGCCTATTCGCTGAGCAGCAGTCTGCTGATAGGCGGAACGGTGGAGCAAGTATGCCTTCCGCTGCTTCCCACGTTGGTGCAGACGTGTGCCATCGACTACAGGGCTGCCGGATACAGGGGCATTCCCAGATGGGAGCCACTGCGTGTTAGGAGATTGACGAAGAAGGCTGCGGTCGGGTGTGTTCCCAGCTGGTTCCAGTACGAGGATACGCTGGTTGTTCCTATCAGTGTTACTGCAGCTCCTATGCTTGGCTTCAACGAGAAGCCGACCTGGTTTGACGGTTTGGTTCCATCTACTCCGGACAGACTGGCGAGTGCTGTGGAATTGCTGGTCGAGTTCATGCGTAAGACTCAGGAGATGTTTGTCCAAAGCGTGAAAGGAGCAGACGGAAATGGCTGACGAGTCTACCAGGATTCTGGAGCTTGACAGGTGCTGTGACTGTCCGTCGTGTACTATCGACTGGGTTTGTGAAAAGACCGGTGTGAAGGTGGAGAATTATGGATGTCCCATTCCAGCCTGGTGCCCCAGGGAGAGTCTGTGGAGGACAGACCCTCGAATAGTAGAGCTCGGCGCGCATGATCCGACTGTGCGCCGCGGTATCCAGTGTTCTGACCAGATAGCCAACGGTCCTCATTCGAGCATCGTCGATGTACGCATGCTTCCGTATGTTTCCGCCACGGCCGACGTGATTCTGCAGCTGGCGGGACTCAAGGCGCAGCACCTGCGTACGATTGTCGAGCTGGAAGAGTCCAGGAATGCTGTTGGAAAGGACCCGAAGGCTCTGGACAATGCCATGTCGGTCCGGTTCGCCAATCTGCCAGCGCGCAGTATGCACGAGTTCGATCTCGAGTATCTTCTGCATATTCTGGATGGGGCATTCGTTCCGCAACTGCTTCCTCCGACTTCGGCTCGGTGCAGCGACTGGGGCACTGGACTCTTCCTGTTCGATAGCGTGGACGGCTGGCAGGTGGTGTGCAGATACATAAATGAAGAGATTCATGGACTGGAGTTTCTGATTGGTCCTGGTTTTCGTGTGGACGTCTACCAGGAACCTGAAACGGATATTCCAGAGGATAGGCTGTACAACGGAGTAGGCTGGACGATGCACGAGACGTTTCTGCGTAGCTGGAGAGGCAATGGAAATGTTGCCAGGCTTGTGAAGACACTGAAACCAGGAGAGACACTCAGCAAGGCATGGAAGTGTTCTTCCGTCAAGGACAAAGCATGACAATTACAGCCAATGGACTTCTTGCAGGTATCGCTGCCGGACTGCTGCTCATGGCACTGTTCTGCGGCCCTGCTGTGTTCGTGTGCACTCTGATCCCTGTTGGGCTTGTATGGTGCATGGTGCTGGCGCATAGGAGTGCGGTCAGGAACCAGCTTGGATGGCTGTTTCGGCTGTGTGCGGGAATGATTGGACTGGTGCTGGTGGCTGCACTGTTCGGAGGTTTCCTGCTGCCTGTGATGCTGGTGGCAGCAGTGCTGGTAGGTCTGCCGATGTTTGTGTACAGGATGAGCAGCAAGGAAAGGAAAGAGGATGCCGGATCGGTTTGAAGCTATTCAGGCAAGTCCGAGTATTCGTACCTTTAGGACATATCGGGTGCGTCCGCCGAATATCTCAGTGTATAACCAGAAGTGCGTACGCCGGCCTGTCGGGCTTACTGCAGAGAATCTGTTACGTGCGTACACTGTCATTGCGAACAATGGATCTGTTGAGATTTTGCGCGGGCTATGAGTGGGAGATAAAAGCATGTGCCGATTCGCTTCCCTTCTCTTCCGTGTTCCCTCTCTCGAGTTTGCGGTTTCCAATCTTCTCTCGCACTCTAAGACCTTCGAGGCCCTGGACCTGTCCGAACAGCAGGGCTGGAGGGAAGCCCACTACCTTCCCTCCGGAGAGATCGGGTGCCGTACCATCGACGGCGATTCCGTCTCTCCGGAAGTAGCCGCAAGGGTGCTGAGGGAACAGTTCCCCACCTTCCCCGGTTTCCTCTCCTGGGCTTTTTCCCACGGAGCTTCGCTGGAGGACAGGGAAGAGGAAGGCGGCCGCACGGTCGCCCACGCGGCTGCCGGCTACGGCCATCTTCCCTCCGGCTTCGACCGCTGGGAACTCGCCGACGAGCGTGGCTGCACGGTCGCCCACGAGGCTGCCCTTTACGGTTCTCTTCCCCCCGGCTTCGACCGCTGGGAACTCGCCGACATCGATGGCTGGACGGTCGCCCACGAGGCTGCCTGCTGTGGCCATCTTCCCCCCGGCTTCGACCGCTGGGAACTCGCCGACAAGTATGGCTGGACGGTCGCCCACGCGGCTGCCCGCTACGGCCATCTTCCCCCCGGC
>Ga0209416_1002379_pt1 | contig 10442 bp, 19 predicted proteins | sample RifGroF1_FD_184001 | JGI IMG/M metagenome (GOLD analysis project Ga0209416, IMG submission 184001) | Groundwater microbial communities from Rifle, Colorado, USA - Groundwater F1 (SPAdes) (version 2) | ecosystem: Environmental > Aquatic > Deep subsurface > Groundwater | place: Rifle, Colorado...
ACATCCCTCATAAAAAGAACGCGCTATCAAGGATTCAAGTTGATCTAATTTTTCCTTAGAACGATAAGGATTTTCAAACAAAAAATTCAATATTCCCATTTTACCTCCATGAAATCAGTCTTTTATTGTGTCTTTTAATTCTTTGTATGCGTCACCCAACATTTTATACCATAAAAATAAACAATCCAGATAATACATCATATCTTCATAATTTATTGATTTGATATTTTTTATTTCTGTGCCAAAATAGTCGTTGATGTTTCTAAGCAATTTCTTACGATCCGCACCAACAAGCATTTTCTTTCCATTGGGTAAGTCCATTGTGGGTCTGCGAGAAGGCGCTTCTCGATTTTGCAGTCTTTCAATTTCGTCGAGAAGATCTACAACCTGGTTCTTTTTACCCTCAGTTTCTCTTCGTAGTGATTTGTGCATTTTATCTGTATAGGTCATTTATACCTTCTTCCAAAAATAATCTTTTGATAAAATTGATCCAATGATTTCGAAATCCTTTTTATTTTCAGTATCGTGTGAACACATTTTTCTTGCCTGTTTAATCCATTCTTTCAAGGTAAATGAAACACCCTTTTTCCAATATTCAAAAGGATATCCTATATCCTTTACCGCCTCATACGTGTCGTCTAGGTCGTATTCATAATTATAGACATTCGTATGATTATTTCCAGGATGAGTAAGTAAAAAATCAAGCAATTGATCTTTGTTCAAAAAATATTTATCGCTACCCATCCAAAAAATTTTCAAAAGTTTATGTTTCATAAATAACTCCATAAAACTGCGATTTCATTTTAATGTTCAATTTGAATTCCTATATGAATGGCGGTTTCTGTGATTCGGTCATTATCGTCAAGCAACCAATATCTGATAATTCCGTTTTTCAAATCGTCATATTCGCTTTCTTCCATTTCTTGAACTTTAATGGTCAGGGTCTCGCCGTCACGCCCTTTCATTAATTGGGTTAATTCCTTGTTAACTATTTTTCGTATTTCAAGATCCTCAATTGGATAAAAATATCCGCCGGTACTTTCGTGACCATCTCCATGTGTTATTCTAAAATATTTTCTAATCATATTTTACCTCATAAAAGATAGGTTTCATTTTGCCTTCTTTCCCCATGGGGATTTTTGAAAATATTCTGTAACGAGAAAATATTGATTGGGAAAATGTGTTTTATATGCAACGAGATCGCCGGTTAGACTATTGATAATATTGGCTCCGCTTTCACTAGCAATCCAACTACACTTTCCATATTTTTCTTCATACCAGGTGATGGCGTTTTGCCACAGGAAGCATGATAGTATTTCTATAGTTTCGACCACTGCATTGCCTCCTCGCTGGGCATCGGCTGATTCCTAATGGCGGTGTTAGCCACATCATTACCCATGGCTTTAAGATATCTCTCAGTCGTAGAAAACTGGCTGTGACGGAGCATGTCCTTTACAATATATGGAGACACATTATTTTGTACCGCAAGGCAAGCAAATGTTCTGCGAAGCGTATGGGGCGCAATCATCTCAACTCGTTCCGGTGCAATACCTGCTTTTTTAGCCACTGACTTCACGCGCTTGTAAATAGATCCGCTACTAGCCAGTGAGTGCTTTCCTACCTTTGAAAGAATAAGATATTCGCTATCGCTTTTACGCAGTGATAAATAAGCATCTACCAGCGTCTTTACAATTGGAGGCATTTCTAATTTTACTTTCTTTTTACCCTTGCCTAAAACCGTCAGGAAATCACCGCGAATATCCGACGTCTTTACTCCGATTAATTCCTCCCTGCGTAATCCCATGTAAAACATCAGCGCCAAACTAAGTTTGAAATCCAGAGAATCCGCGTGGGCTATCATAGACTGCCGTTCGGCTTCGGTAAGCGAAATTTTATCTTTGCGTTCTTCTTTACGTGGTTTCATATTCTGCATGATGTTTTCGGCAGTCATTTTATGATCATGCAGCCAGGAAGAAAACACCTGAAGATTGCGTAAATGTGCATTGTAACTGCTGTTTTGAAGTGACAATTCGCTGAGATAGTTTTCAAAATCAATAAGTTGTAAGCGACGATAATCTTCAATAGTCTTAACGCTATAATGCGCCAAGAATTTAGATATGGTGGTGCTATAACTTCTTAGCGTATGTGGTGATAAGTGGCTTTTATTTTTGATAAATTCATTATATTCTCGCATAATCATCTCCTTGAATATATAAATATTACCACTGATTTACGTTCTTGTCAAGGGTTAATTTGAATTTCCTCAACAAGTCCTTCGCCAAAACCACTAGCGATTAAAAATGCTTTGAAAGCAACGAGATAATCTTCTATGGTAACACCGCCCAGAGATACATCCACAACTGTATGCTGCCCAATATCTGTTTTTAATTCAAATTTTATGGTGTCCATGGCTCATCCACAATATCTTCTATATTGCTGAGTATGGTAAAATAATCAGCCATTTCGGTAACGCCATCCTGGGACTTTAGGATTTCTTTAATTCTTTCCAGTCGCCATTCAGCATTTGCCCGAAGTTGCTTTTCACGTTTATACAGGTGATATTCCACCATTACGGGCTGGTCGTCTGCTGGTTGATCTGTCATTTTTTCTCCTAGGCTGTCTTTAGCCAATCCGAATAGTTGCTTAAATCTTTGTTGCAATCAATAACATCTTTCATTATGGCATTATAGATTTCCATAGTGGCTACATCCTCACTCAGTAATCCGAATTCTTCCATTTGGGTCATTCCGCGAGATCTGCCTTCAGCCATTTTGCGTTCCAGAGATTCATGCTTATCATATATCATTTGTAATATGGAATCCAAGGTAATCATATCGGCATCCTATAAACAATATTGATGTACGGGTTCATCATCTAAATAGGCGGCTACCAATAAATCCAGTTGCCTATGGCATATCACACATCTTACCATATTCCAATCTTTTAGCAGATTTTCTTCCAGGTCTGTTTCTGTTTCGGCGTGAAAATCCGATAGCATATTCTTTATATCTTTACCGGTTGGATCTTTATCTTTTTCCAGCATATAACTCCTTTATAAAATGTTGCTTTCATTATGTAGTTTTATTGCTTCTAATAATCTATTTTTACCAATTTCAAAATATTTCTCATCTAGTTCATAGCCGATAAATTTTCTATTCAGATTTATAGAAGCGACACCTGTTGTAAAACTTCCTGCGCAATTATCCAAAACAATTTCATTTTCTTGTGTATATGTTTTTATCAGGTATTCCATAAGCGCAACGGGTTTTTGGGTAGGATGTAGCGGATTATTATCATTTGGTATTGATAAAATATTTGTAGGATATCCAGTAAATTGCTGATTGTATTTTTTACCTTCGGCAAAAACGGCACCTCTATCCTTGGCAACTTTTCCACCAACGTTTTTCCCATTAGAAACAGTCTTGTTGATTTCAACCACTCCTTGGGGATAATAATTCATCTTTTGTTTGGACATAGAGTTACATGTGCTTTTTGAAAAAACACAAACATCTTCGGTTTTTAACAATGGCATTAATTTTGCACTCATGAAATTTGTCGATTTGTTTTTATCCCACACCCAGCAATATCGAAATATCTTTATATTTGAAAAGATTAATGCAGTGGTAAAAGGCTGGTTCGAAGTAAGAACAATAGAACCATTATCTTTAATAATCCTTTCATACTGCTCCCATAATGGATCAAAGGGAATAATAACATCCCATTTACACGCCGTGGTTCCATATGGCAAATCACATAATATCATATCGATATGTTTGTCTGGAATTTTCTTCATAAGTTCCAAACAGTCGCCTTGTTGTATAAATACGGTATCGGATAGTTTCAAATAACATGCTCCTCATTAAGATGTGGTAATTCAGTTGCCCATTCTATCAGTTTCAAATTTCTTTGCAGAATTTCCATATGTGAATATCTGGGAGTCCAATCATCTTCGACATCTTTTCTGATACAGAATCCGCCACCATGGTAGCCGTCTTCATATCTAAAACCTTCAGGCATATTGGGCAACTTTACATCTCCCGTAAAATATATGTAGGTTTGAGGAAAGGTATCATATACGTGCCCGCTACAACAAAACTTGGTGTGGTATCCTTTTTTATTCAAGATGCTGATTGTGGTCAACAGCATCTCGTCTATTTGTACCAGCAGCCCACCACAATGTTTACACGTTCTTCGGGGCTTGTATTTTCTGCTATCTACCTCAAAACAGTTTTCGCACATAGTTGCCATAGGGTCTCCGTTGATATGATATTACCACATTTTTAGAAAGTTGTCAAGCCTAGTCCCACCACAGGGCGATTTCATAAGCATGTTTTAGCGGACATCGTTTAATTTTAGTACAGATATTCTTGGCGTCATAATATTCGCTGATACGTTCTTCAATGCTAATTCCATCTTCTATTATTTTTGCTTCCATGATATATAATGAATTTTTATGGCGTACTCGTTTTTCTTCTATTTGTATATCTGTTTTGACTATCCAATCATTTACCGTAATCATGTACGTCATCACGATCTGGAGAGCTGATAATCTGCTGGTACACATCCAATAGTTTATGAATATTTTTTTCGTAAGTTTGTTCCAAGGCAAATTCGTAGGCTTTACCATTTGCTAGTTTACGAGCATTTTCTATATTTTCGATCATATCCACTAATGCCTTCTTCCAATTATCTACGCCGTTTTCCACCAAGATTCCATACTCGCCGAGTTCATGATAGGTTTCGAAATTAGTAGCAATCCATGGTGTTTTCATAATCATATATTCCAGGGCTTTAATCCATGAACGTCTTTTGTCAAATTCACTACTCAGTGGAGCCAATCCAATATCAATGCTTTTCAACAAAGACGCCCATTGTTCTTCTGGAACAAATGGAGAGAAGAATTTCTTGCCTTCGGGAAGATTGATTTTGTCGTAAACTCTTTTGTCACCACCACACATAATTCTAACATTAGGATATTTCCTGCCAACATAAGTAAGAGCAGGTAAAACACCGCTATCCGTAAAAGAAGAAACATGCGACATACTACCACACCATCCTATTACGATGTCGTCGTGGGGAAATAATGGCTTGGTGTCTTCGGGATAGCGATTCAAATCCAAATAATTATGAGTACGATATGTTTTTGTATATGCCATCCAATCATCTGTCAACACCTTAGATGGCGCAATCATGCCCTTAGCTGTGCGAACGCCCCTGCGCAACTGTGTCAATGTCTTTGGTACAACCGTGAGGGTATTCAACGTATTGTCTTCATTCTTGGTCATTATCTGACTTTCATGCCAGAAGCCATGTGCTACGTTTTCCGGTTCAATAACATGATAGGCGTCGTCAAATATTACCGCTATTGTCTTATTTCTAACCCACCAAAACATTTCCATTACCAGGGCGTCGCCAAATAGATTGCGCTCAATTACGATAATATCTGCTTTTTCACAAGCTTTTTGAACTGCTTCGGTATTGGTATTAAAATCATTGATAAAAAATGTATCGGCATGATGCCCTTCTAGTTTATTAATTGCTTTTGCCGGATTTAAAATGTTATGGATGGAACAATTTAATTCACCTGGCGAATCTGCAAAAACCATTACGATTTCCAAATTTCTTCTCCTTTATAGATCATAATCTACGGGGTTAATTCCCACTTTTCTCAAAATATCATTTTGGGCGTTAGTAACCCAAGACAGATTTTTAGCGGTTGAACGCCACCGCTTAAATGTGATAATCCAATTCGGTACAAAGTTCAAACTGCCACTCATCTGAGAATTATCTGTTCTTTTCGAACATTCTGCGTCTATTAATTTTAACTCATGAAAATCAGCAACTCTACTAAGACCAATCCAAAAATCATGATCTTCGGTTGTTGTCATTTTTTCGTCAAACCAATAATTTGCTTTTTCCCAAATCTTTCTGCTGAATAGCGGATTCGAGCAAGGCGCAATGTTCTGAATTAATATCAAGTCTTTGTCGAAAGGTGAATCCCAATATAAATTTTTCTGAATGCTTTTATACCCGTCCTTAGTCTTTTCCCAATGGTCTAGTAGTGATCTAGTATACACAATGTCTGCTTTGAGTTTTTTAATCATATACATTCGAAATTCTATGGCATAATTTAGATAAATATCATCATCATCGAGGAGACATATAAAATCGCCGGTGCTGTGTCGAAGCGCTACATTGCGACTACCAGCTAATCCGATATTTTTTTCGTTTTGGAAATACCTGATACGCGAGTCATTAAATTTATCTACGACTTCTTGCACGTCTTCACCCGCATCGTTAATTAAAACTATTTCGATATTGTCATAAGATTGTTTTATCAAAGAATCAAGAGTTCGAGGAAGCAACCACTTCCTGTTGTGCGTTGGAACCAAGATACTAACTAATGGGTTTGGATTACTGCTCATTTTTCTTCACCTCTATATTTACTAATTCATGTGCTCCGCTGTTTTTATAATGATTGAACGGCTTGTCGTCTATTCTATAACCTGCCATAAAATATTGTAACAATACGTCTGCGCTGATATCACCGCTTTTATTAGGATGATCAAGTTGGACTTTGTTGATGGGATTGCTAAATGCTACACCTTTATCATACATCAGTAAATTGGGTTTGGTCTGAACATAGCAACTAACCATAGCGTCCTCTAACGAATTAGGATTATTATAATCACAATTATTAAGAATTTCAATTATGTCTTCCAACCTCATGAGGCTACTTGATAATTCCAAAGGGTACGCAAAGTCCAGTTGCGCCGTTTGCCAATTATATTTATTAACAACGCCATTGTCTATTTTTGTAGTAGCAGGAATGTCTTGGAGTTTGCCGTATGGAAAGCAGAACGAGCAATTTAAGCCAAGACGCAAACTGAATCCCAAACAATCTAGATTACTTTCCAAATTACTAACGATATTAGCCAAAAGAAAATCTTCAACGAATACAGTGTCATCCACGATACTGAATAAAATACCACTTTTATTATGTACAATATTTAGTAGATCTGCTTTGAACGACTGTTCTTCTACAAAGATTACATCAGGATATTCTCGTTTTAATATCTCATATGATTCTCTGTGGTTATCATCTGCTTTATACAACACATTCACATATGCGGATTTGTGAATATCGGCACAATGTAATTGCAAGGTTCTCAGGCACAAGTCCAATTGCAAACTTCTATTTTTTGAAAATATGACGGTAACGACTTTTTTCATTTTTTGCGCACCAGAAACTGGTTATACCTGGCTATGGGAACGTCATAACTCATCTCGCGGTTTTCAATGTCGCTATGGCTGGTTCTCTGGTAGGACACCATCGGTATCGTGATAAACGAATCTTTCTGTGCAACTATACTCGTATAAATAACATCGATGAAATTATTTTCGTTCCTTTCGACAAAATCTAAAATTTCAGGAAGATGTTTTTTATTCACGCAATATGCATGTGTGCTCTGTGCCCAAGTTAATTTTGCGAGGTGTTCGCTAACCTGATAACAAGGAGACATTAGATTCGCTCCCAAATAAAATAACCACCAATCTAGATCATAAAGTTCATTCAGCGCTTTCTCGATAGTATCTTTTTCATATTCATAAAAACAAGCATCGTCCTCTAATATCAACACTGATTTTTTTGACTCTTTTGCTCTGCGCAATATCTCGCGGTGAGAAAGATAGCATCCCTTTACTGGATTTTTATCGGTAATTGCTTCGAATCGCTGAGGATAAAAATTGATTCGATAAAATTCTTCCTGCATCGCTTCCCAACGATCAGGACGAGATTTTAAATTTATGCAATAACTTTCTTCAAACAGATGCTCAAGTTTCATAAATTATCCTTTATAAATAAATTGATCGTATTTATCCAAATTATCAATTAGGTATTGTGGATGTGTTTCTGGCAAGATGTCTACCACTCTGATTTTAAAATCTGGTCTAAAGAAAGGATCTCGGAGATTATCGATATTGCTTTGAATATTGTCGGTCACGTAAGGGACATTTAATTCCTGATGGCCATAGCTTTGAATTTTATATTTTATATTTTCAGATCCACCGAGAAACGAAAAATGCCATCCGCCATTATGAATATATTCTTTTTTATAACTTTCATCTTTGTGGAAATAAGAATCCCAATTCCTGAAGATGTCAAAACTGTGTTGTTTCAGCAAGCCATAACTACTGTATTTAGTCCCGCGCCATATCGCCGAGGGGTTTCTTACGTTTTCCCACAGACAATTCAAATAATAATAGTAGACATCCTGATATGCAATATATAGAGTATCTTTATCAAAATCTGATAGATTGATATTTCTAAAATCGGGAATTTCATCGGCATCTGAATAGAATACTATGTCATCATCTTCCAAATTTGTTAGGGCTTGCATTGCTGCGTTTTTGTGAATCCTATCCCTATCCCATTGATCCCATTCTGGTTGATTTTCGTCAAATACATGATGGATAATTTTATGCTCCCATTGCTTAAACATTTCTCGGTTTTCAGAAAAATAGAGCGGCTTCGGCTGACCAGTAAATGTGGTCGTGCATTCATTTACGACAAAAAAATCTACTGATTTATCCAGTATGGAAAATCTTAATTTGACAAGTTCGAGTTCGTTGAACATCGTGATCACGTCATAAATTTTAGGCATTGGTTTTCTCCTTTAATTTGAAGAGATGGTCTTGATGCAAACCTGGCCAAAGAGGATCATCCACCAAATTGAAGTCTGAGATATTGCCAAGATGCTCATATCCTTTAGATTCCATAAACGGGAATAATTCATCTTCGCCCTTATTCCACTCAATTAAAAAATATGTTGGCGACCATGTTTCGAAATCCAAGCCAAACAGCACCTGCATCTCATATCCCTCCGTGTCTAGGCTGAAAAAATCAACCTTTTCTATTTCAAAATAAGATAAAATTTCTGAAATCGTATATGCAGGAACTTCTACGTTAGCATATTGTTGCTGATTCAATCGAGTTCCACCCACGCTATTCATAGGATGCCCGTAAAAATCTCCCTTGATAGTTTTTTCTTTATAATCGCTAGAGACCAATGCGCCGTGAATAATAATATTTTTTGCATTATCTCTATTGACAAGACATTTATTATATGCATCTGGCGATGGCTCAATAAGTATGCCTGACCAATTTTGGTTTTTTTCTAACTCTATCGTATTACTCTGAAATTCGCCGTCCTGAGCGCCTGCGTCTATGTAGAATCCGTCGTTGAAATTCAAATATTTTAAGACTTCCTTGGCAACATCTTTGCTCATAATTCTCCTTTTAGCAATGAAATCCATGGAACAAATGGCGACATTTCCAATCCAATATGTGCTGATTTACCAGGAATGCAATTAATAAGAATGCGATTTTTCTGTGTAATCAGTTCCCTAAACATAAGAAAGTCCATAGGGTGAGGTGCGCTATTAGGACAATATTTAGTAATAACACTATAATCTTCTTTTAGCGTTTTAATTTTTGCAGCAAACGTCATAGTCGTAGCATTTGTGATTTTCCAATGGCAACTTTCTGTAATCATGACTTTGGTATCTTCTCCGCCACCAGAAATAAAGGGGTTATATCCACCCTTATCGCTGTCTTTGTACTTGTCCCTACTGTCATATAAGGATAAATAATCAGATATTTCTAGTCCTTCTCGAATAATTTTCTCAGCGTCATAATCGTGAGCATAATCATCTTCTACAAAATATGCAATATCATCATCTTGTAATTCTGTAATCGCCCTATCTACAATATAGCGAAAACTAAGCGTGTTTCCAAAATAGGTTCTATCTATATTCCTTATACCTTGAGATACTAAAAATGCGATTACATCATCATCGGCGTTATCTGCTACAACCACTAAATTTTCTGTTCCAAATATCTTTATTAAATTATTGAAACAGTCTTGTCTAGTAATTCCTGATAACTCCGTATTAGAAAGTTCTGTGCGTCCCAAAGGATTACCCCGACTAGAAACGCGATAATAGATTCTAAATTTATTTGTCATACAATAAGCCATCCTTATCTAAGAATTTGTAGCCAAATGTCCAGATATCCGAAGACAACCAACCTCTGGAATTATTATATCGCCACCAATATCTGGGAGCAATAACATCTGGCTGGTTTTCACTCAACCAAGTAGGAAACAAGGTAAAACTAGAATTAGACAATATAACATTTTTGGCGGTGTTAAAAATATAATAATCACATCCCAATTCATTTTGCATAACCGGTATGCTATTACCAAATAAAAGTTTACCATACTTTACGTCATCTGTCAAGACCCCAAATTTCATTCTGGGGTTTTTCTTCAGCATAATATTCATGGCGTTTTGATAATATTCCAGTGGGAGTAATATTCTTTCATCACCTAAAAAGTCTGTTCCTCTGACATGAATTGCACAGAAATTATCATCTAGTGTAA
>Ga0209416_1002384_pt1 | contig 10412 bp, 8 predicted proteins | sample RifGroF1_FD_184001 | JGI IMG/M metagenome (GOLD analysis project Ga0209416, IMG submission 184001) | Groundwater microbial communities from Rifle, Colorado, USA - Groundwater F1 (SPAdes) (version 2) | ecosystem: Environmental > Aquatic > Deep subsurface > Groundwater | place: Rifle, Colorado...
AGTGTTAAGCCTGGTTTTCGAGGCGGTGACAATCGTTTGTGGCAATTATTCCCAAAACAGAGGGGTGCTACAAAGAAGCCCGGCAATTCAAGTCCACACATGAAGCATCGTTTCTTCCAGCTCAGAAAAGACAAGGGATCCATAGTTAATCTCTTCGATCTTAATAAGTTTAAAGCAGGCGAGAAGATCACTCCTAAATTATTACTTGAGTCTGGATTGGTTTATAATATAAAGAGAGGCGTTAAGATACTTGGCAATGGTGAATTGAAAAATAAATTATTATTTGAGGGCTTAAAAATATCCAAAACGGCTCAGTTAAAAATAGAAAAAGCGGGCGGTACGGTTAATAAGTAATATCTATAAATTGAATAAGCTTTTACAAATATTTAAAAAACCCGATCTAAGAAACAAGATCCTTTTTATATTGGGATTATTGATTATTTCGAGGATAGTATCAAACATTCCAATTCCGGCACTAGATAGTCTTAAACTAAAGGAATTCTTTTCTCAGAATCAGTTTTTCGGCTTAGTCAGTGCCTTTACTGGCGGTTCGTTGTCTTCCTTGTCGATCGGTATGCTTGGCCTAGGTCCATTTATAACCGGATCTATCATTATGCAGTTATTGACTATGATTTTCCCGTCGCTTGAACAGATGTATAAATATGATGGCGAGGCCGGCAGGATGAGGTTTAATCAATATTCGAGATTATTAACCGTACCTTTGGCGGCATTACAGGGTTATAGTTTTCTAATACTTCTTTCTCGACAGAATATCATAGGCACGCTCTCATCACTTGATTGGATTGCGGCGATAGCGGCAATTATAGCCAGTAGCTTGTTCTTAATGTGGCTTGGAGAATTGATAACCGAGAAGAATCTCGGCAATGGCGTATCGCTATTGATTTTAGCCGGCATTGTATCCGGATTTCCGAGGAGTATTCAGCAGTCATTGTTTACATATGACGCAACTCAATTTTTCACTTATCTAGGATTTGTTATCGTCGCTCTGATTGTTATCGTTGGTGTGGTCTATATATCCGAGGCTCAGAGAAATATTCCTGTTAATTATGCTCGTCGAGTGCGGGGTATGCGAGTCTATGGCGGTGTTTCTACGTATTTGCCAATGCGTGTTAACAATGCTGGCGTGATTCCGATTATTTTCGCATTATCACTACTATTATTACCGGGCATGGCCGCTAATTTTTTCGCAGGATCTAGCGTGGTATTTGTGGCAACAATTGCCCGATACGTGCAAAATTTTATCCAAAATCAATGGATTTATGATGGCTTCTATTTCTTATTGGTGGTTTTGTTTACGTATTTCTATACTGCCGTTACCTTTGATCCAAAGTCAATATCAGAAAATGTTCAAAAGCAAGGAGGCTATATCCCGGGCATAAGACCGGGAGCTATGACTGCTCAATTTCTTAACCACTTACTTAACAGAGTTACATTGGTTGGAGCTATATTTTTGGGCTTAATAGCAATTTTACCAAATGTTGTTCGTGGTGTTACGGGAATCTCAACGTTTGCCATCGGAGGTACTTCTATCTTGATCGTTGTCTCTGTGGCCCTTGAAATAATGAAGCAGATTGATGCTCAATTGAGTATGTATGAATATTAGTTTTTGGATTTAAAGAGGCTCGGCTCTTGGCTGGGCCTCTTTTTGTATTCATGAAAAAAATGATATTATCAAATTATGGAGAGCAATCAAAAAATACTCGTATTGTTAATAGGTCCGCCTGGATGCGGCAAGGGCACGCAAGCGGAATTGCTATCTCAGAGCTTAGGTTTGTTTCACCTGGAGACGTCACAGATTATTGAAAATAAGTTTAAAAATGCCGAGCCTGACGACGAAGTTATTAATAGGCAGAAAGAAATTTGGCAAGCTGGCGAATTAATGGATTCGGCCTTAATTGAAGGATGGATTATGGCAAAAATGGCTGAAATCATTGGATATAGTGCTGGCGCGGTAACTAGTGGCTCTCCAAGAACATTACAAGAAGCTGAGAACGAATTGCCTAAATTTGAAAAGATATTCGGTAAGAAAAATATTTTTCCAATAAATATACAATTATCTAGAGTAGAGTCATTTAATCGTAACAGTCATAGACGCATTTGTAAGATGAATCGACATCCGATCCCAAATTTTAAAGAATATGAGAATATCACTACTTGTCCTAAGGATGGCAGCGAACTGATTATTCGTAAAGAGCTGGATGATCCGGAAACCATAGGCGTTCGCTATGAGGTTTATCTCAAAAGGACAGAGCCTATATTTATGTACCTTAAAATGAAAGGTTATCATATAATCGAGATTAATGGTGAGCAATCGATCGAATCAGTACATGCCGATATCTTAAAAGCGATCGAAAAATATAGTGTTAATTAAAACCGAAAAAGAAATTAAGATTATGAAAGAAGGCGGAGAAATTCTCTCCGCAATTTTGCATAAACTCATAAATGCCACAAAAGTTGGAATTACCACTTTTGATCTAGAAGATTTGGCCAGAGAGCTTCTCTCTTCGTATAAAGTCAAGGCATCGTTCTTGGGGTATGATGGATATCCGGCAGTTTTGTGTACTTCAATTAATGAAGAGATTGTTCATGGATTACCATCTGAAAGAATTATTGAAGCCGGTGATCTGGTGAAAATTGATATGGGAGTTGTACATAAAGGTTTTCACACCGACTCGGCCTATACTGTTTTAGTGCCCGGAGGCGCTAATGTTGATGTAAATAATAAATTGGTGAATGTAACCAAGGAAGCACTGAAGATAGGCATTGCCAAAGCTAAGATCGGTAACACTCTAGGTGATCTTGGTGCGGCTATCCAGGCTTATGTAGAGGCACAAGGTTTCAATGTAGTTCGTGATCTTATCGGGCATGGTATTGGTCGTGAATTGCATGAAGATCCTCAAGTACCCAACTATGGCCGAGCTGGCCAGGGGCTTAAGCTAATGGAGGGCATGGTCATAGCCATAGAGCCCATGGTTGTTGTTGGTAAGCCTCAGATTGCCGATGGTAAGGATGGTTTTGCCTATATTACTAAGGATTTAAGCTATTCCGCTCATTTTGAGCATACCATCGCAATTACCAAAAATGGGCCATTGACAATTACTGAGTAATATGAGATAATTAGTGTAGGAATTATCTAATTATCTATAAACATGAACTGGCCTTTTGATATAACTAAATATTGTAAAAACTTCTTCATTCCATGTGAAGAGAATAATTATAAACCTAGAAGTCTTGATGGAAGGAGTTTTTTCGTACTCGTTGTAGTCATTGTTGCAATAAAACTACTGGGCATTGCTTCCTATTTTGAATATCTCGGAGCTGATATATATAATCAAATCGCTCAAGCTGATATCTATACATTAACGAATCAAGTGCGTCAGGATAATGGTCTTAGTCCATTAAAAGTTAATTCGGTACTTGAATTGTCGGCTCAGCTCAAGGCCAATGATATGGTTCAATCTAATTATTTTGGCCACGAATCTCCTTCTGGAGTAAGTCCTTGGTATTGGTTTAATAAGGCTAAATATGGCTACACAACTGCTGGTGAAAATTTAGCGATGAATTTTGTTTCCAGTAAGGAAGTGATTAATGCTTGGCTTAACTCAGAAACACATAAAAAGAATCTACTCTATGTGGATTTCTCTGAAATTGGCGTGGCTATTGCTAACGGTAAAATAAATAACCAAAAAACAATTCTTGTCGTACAGCATTTTGCGAAACCTACGATCGCGACATCCGTGAAGGCCAATCCAGTAAAATCGGCTAAGCCAGTGAGTACGATCAGCCCTAAGCCCAGGCCTAGTGTTGTGGCTACACCAAGCTTAACGCCCGAAAGTAGCTCAAAACAAACACCTATTTCACTTAAGAGCGCCAGCTCAAATGTTAAAGGTGTAACCACTATTCCTGAGAATAATAAGCTCGCTAATAGTGCCTACTATATTAATCTCGTGCTACATAATCTGCTCATACTAATAGGTGTTTTTACTGGATTATTGCTTATTTTGAAGGTATTTGTTGCAATAAAAATCCAATATCCCGTCTTAATCATCAGAGGCGTGGTCCTAATTCTATTATGTTGGACATTGATATATTTCAAAGATTATCAATTCCTTAAGGGCGACATTGCCATAAGTACCGGCAATATCGTTATTGTTAATGATAAATAACATGAAAAATTTCATCCTATTTAATAGAGGAACTGTTCAAGCGCCGAATGATGGTGAGAGTTTGACCATGTCTGACATTGCTTCAAAAACCAAAACCGTCTTTAGCTCAGAGAGATTTGATATGTTGAAGTCAATTCTCCGTATCGCGGCTTTCTTTCTAATTGCTTTTATCGTGATCTCTTTACTTTCAAGCGTATTCTCTTGGTTCTCAAGTGTGGGGGATAGTATCAACACTACACGTAATCAAGATAGTGAAAACGAAAGATTAACAGAAACTTACAGGAAGATGTACGGTTATGGTTCAGGTTACCCAGATACTGGGTTTGATGCTAATTATGCTATCAATAATCAGAGCATTAACGATGGAGCAGTCGCGGGAGTGATAGCCGATATTAAGGACATCGTGAATAATAATGATGCCGAGAATATCGCTGGTAATTATTTATACATTCCAAAACTAAATATAAAGTCACCTATTATAACTAGCCAAACAGCAGACTCCAAGTCCCTATTGACATTGCTAAACAGCGGTGTTATAATCTACCCAGGTTCAGCTATGCCGGGTAATGCTGGTAGCACTGTAGTTATCGGGCACTCATCTTCAAATATCTCTAGCTCTAAGTATGGCAAGGTATTTGCTGGTTTAAATAAGTTAGTTGGCGGTGATCAGGTATTTGTGCACTATAATAATAAGGACTATATTTACACAATAGTCAGTAAAAATACAGGATCTGTTAAGGAACTTTCGGCACTCGGGTTAAATAATGACCTGATCCTTGGCACATGTTGGCCAATCGGAACAGATAAAGAAAGAATAATTGTCACGGCAGATTTAATAAAATAAAACAAAAAATGAACACAATGTTATCAAATGTTAAGAAAAATAAGTCAATCTACACTCTAGGAATAGCTGGGGTTATTGTGGTTTCAGTTTTATTAACGATAAATTTTGCCGGAGCCGAATCTTTGGCGCCTCAAAATATAAGCTACTCAATCTCTAGTAGCGGTTCTCCTTTTCCCGCTTTTTCTTACTATAATGTTAAGCAAAGTGGCGATACTAGTTTTAATTGGTCAGCAACTATTACCAATAATGGTCCCGGTGACATGCATCCGATTGCCATAGGTTTTCATTCAGATATGGCTGGTAACAGTCCTACTATTGAGCACGGTTTCAGTATTGATAAAAGCGGTAAAGACGATTATGCAGAAGGAGAAAGCGGAACTTTTAATTTTAGTTTTAATACAAATAAATATGATTGCGGTAGAGTCCAAGTTGATGGTGGTTTTATAGATGAGAGGTATTCGACTTATCACGATACTAATTTCTTTGCAATTTTAATTGATTATGGTGTTGACTGTACTTCACCAGCTTCGATACCCACACCAACACCAACTCCTACTCAAGTACTGACTCCAATTATCTCTGTCCCCACATGTTCGAATGTGGATTATGTGGCCCAAATTTCCTATCCTTCGGTCAACAATAACATCCGCATATTCGTAGATGACGAGCTTTCTTCGCCCTCAGCGTGGGACAAGGTTCTTAATGGATTAAGCGGACACACTACAGCTCCTGTTGGATTCAATTCTAGGTTAGCTGGAATGCCAACTTTGGTGCTTCATCCCGGATTACGTTATTATAGTTTTATTCAAAATAGTTCCAGCGTAGATGGTCCAGTGACAAGTTGGATTGTAGAAAAATGTTCCACTACTCCTACGCCTACACCGACTCCAACCCCAACACCGATTCCTCCCACTACACCAACGCCCACACCCACACCAACGCCCACACCAACGCCCACACCCACACCTACGCCTACACCGACTCCAACCCCGACTCCAGGCAATCTGTCTTTATCTCTGAATGCCAGCCCAACTTCTATATGTAGTGGTGAAGCATCAACTTTATATTGGACCACAGCTAATGCAACTAGAGTCTTAATTAACTATGGTATCGGTGACGTGGCCTTAAATGGTAGCAAATCAGTTTCACCGACATATACAAGGACCTATCATTTAACAGCATATAATAACGGAGGTGCCAATGAATCTAGAGATGTAACCATTGATGTTAGAGATAATTGTAATAGCGGAACTAATAGTATCTCAATCTCTAAGACAGTTAGAAACTTATCAAGTGGTAATAGTTATGATAGCGAGACTGTAAATGCTAACACGGGAGACCAAGTGGAATTTACAATTCGAGTAGGCACAAACTCTAATTATAATAATAGCATTAACAATCTTAGAGTTTACGATGATCTGCCAAGCGGTCTTAGGTATATATCTGGATCAACAACTGTTGACGGCAGTTATTATGGCGATGGCTTAGTTAGTGGCGGTATAAATCTCGGCTATAGAAATGGTAACTACGGTACTATTGTCGTTAAGTTCAGGGCCTCGGTTGATAATATCGGGTACTATCAATATGGAACTAGTACTCTTATTAATACTGCCCGAGCTACTGCTGACAATACAAATTCAGTCAGCGATACCGCCTCCGTCTATATCTTTAGAGGCAATACTAATCCAACTGGCAATTTAGATATTCAGAAGTTTGTCAGAAATACTTCAAGGGGTGAAACCGTGGAAAGAATCAGCACAACTGCTTCGCCCAATAATACGATCGAGTTCATATTACACGTAAGGAACAATTCTTCGACTGCGGCATATAACGTTAATGTCTATGATCCGCTACCAAATGGTTTAACTTATGTTATAAGTAGTACTGGATTGAATGGTTATGCAGTCGGTGATGGTGTCACGAATAACGGTATAAATATTGGAACTCTTAATCAGAATCAAGAAGCGATCATCAAATTCTTCGCAATAGTAAACTCAGGTTCGGTTAATCAAACTATAACTAATATAGCTCAGGCAAAAGCAGATAATGTTCTGACCATCTACTCATCGCCAGCGCTGGTAACTATTGGTAATGGTATCGTAGCTGGCGCCCTAACCATTAAGACAGGTGCATCTTCAACCGCAACCTTACCACTTATTGGAGCGATGATTGCTACTGGTTTATACTTTTATTCTCGTAGGAAGCAGGTCAAAAAGGAACTCAATTTTATTCGTAATTAATCAATAAAATGCCTAATACCATAAACCCCGCCTTTGGCGGGGTTTATGGTTGGACGGACTAGCCGGGACATACTTGACTTGTTCATATCTATTTTGCTATAATGCCCTTACTGAAAATTATGAATACCAACCTACAATTATCTACACTTAGCGGCTGAAAAAGCAGTGCATTAATGCGCTCCTCGGAATGCCGCTTAGAAGCGGTAATTTTTTTACAAAATTGGCCTAGGAAATAGTCAAAAAATGGCTTTCAACGATAGGTTTTAATGAAACCCTTCGCTGGTAGCTAAGACGACAGAAACTTGAAAATACGATAGGCGGGAAATCACATAAATATAATCATCAGTTTTTCTAAATTTTTGAAGTACAAAATTTAGGCGGATATAAGGGCGTATGGAGGATGCCTTGACACTAAAAGGCGATGAAGGTCGTGGCGTGACTGCGATAAACTTCGGGGAGCCGTCGAGCGGGCTTTGATCCGGAGGTAACCGAATGGGGCAACCCTATCATGTAAACCATGATAACTTCGCGCAAGCGAAGAGCGTACCTGGGGAAGTGAAACATCTCAGTACCCAGAGGAAAAGAGAACAAAGTTATCCCCCAAGTAGCGGCGAGCGAAAAGGGAGAAGCCTAAACCAATTTTGTAGTTTACTACACAGTTGGGGTAATAGGGGTAGTACACCTAAAAATTTGAATTTCGATCTTTTCGGTCGAGATTCAAGTTTTTAAAAGAAGTCAAAAATTCGTGCGTTAGTAAAATGGCCCTGGAATGGCCAACCAAAGAAGGTGACAGTCCTGTATGCGAAAACAAACGAACTTCTGTATTATTTCCTGAGTAGCCCGGGATCAGAATGTCCTGGGTGAATTAACCGATACTACTCGGTAAGGCTAAATACTTTTAGTGATCGATAGTGAACCAGTACCGTGAGGGAAAGGTGAAAAGCACCCCGATGAGGGGAGTGAAATAGTAACTGAAACCATATGCCTACAAAGAGCGAGAGTCTTTCAATCGCAAGATTGCAGGATGATCGTGTGCCTATTGAAGAATGACCCAACGAGTTTATTTAAACTACACTCTAAGTTCTTATGGAACGCAGGGGAAGGGAAACCGAGTGTTAAAAGCGCGTCAATCAAATTAAATTTTTGGACCGTAAAAAGTTCAAAAATTTAATTTGATTATGTAGTTTGAGTAAGACCCGAAGCCAGGCGAGCTAACCATGTCCAGGGTGAAGGTTGTCGAAAGACAACTGGAGGCCCGAACCGGTTGATTGTGCAATATCATCGGATGAGGTGTGGTTCGTAGTGAAAAGCTTATCGAGCTTGGTAATAGCTGGTTCTCCCCGAAATGCCTTTAGGGGCAGCGCTATATAGTAACAAGAGGGGTAGAGCACTGAATGGTAATCCGTGCCTTCACGGGTAGGATCACCAAACAAACTCCGAATACTCTTGTGGAATGTATGGCAGTGAGTAAGCGAGGGCAAAGCTTCGTTTACGCGAGGGAAACAGCCCAGATCGCAGCTTAAGGTCCCAAAATGTATACTAAGTGAAAAGGAAGTGTTTTACCTTAGACAGGTAGGAGGTTGGCTTAGAAGCAGCCATCCTTTAAAGAGTGCGTAATAGCTCACTATTCGATCCTATCGCAAGATAGGGAGGTAAAATGCGCCGAAAATTTATAGGGGCTAAGTATACTACCGAAAGCGCGGATTCGGTGATTTCATAAAGGAAAGTTTGTGGGTCCGTGGCGCAGATGGGAGCGCGCTGGATTCTCAGTCCAGAGGTCGGAGGTTCGAGTCCTTCCGGACCCACCAAACTTGCGAGCAGAGATAGTTCAAGAGAAGAACATCTGGCCTCATAAGCCAGAGATACGTGGCGCAACTCCACGGCTCTACTCCAAATAAATCAGGCGAAGTTGAACGAAGCACGTCGACGAAGACTACAATCAATCGTTCAAACTTCCCACCGCCGACGTACCGGACCATTGGTCCAGTACGTCGGCTCCTTTATGAAATCACCGAGTGGTAGGGGAGCATTCTCGACCGCTGTGAAGGTTCACTGTGAAGTGGGCTGGAGCGTCGAGAAGGGAGAATGTTGGGATGAGTAACCGCAAATCCGGTTAAAGTCCGGATCGTCGAAAGCCTAAGGTTTCCTCCGCGATGACAATCATCGGAGGGTTAGGCGTCCCTAAGGATAACCATGGTTTAGGCCATGGGAAGCCGATGGTGAGCCGGTTAATATTCCGGCCCTGCTTATGCATATGATGGGATGACGGGCAAAATAAGGCCAAGCACATTATTGGATTTGATGTTTTCGTTCGTAGGAATTCTGTCTGGAAAATCCGACAGAGGCCGTAAGGCAGTTCCGAGAATAGAAGAAATTATCGCAAGATAAAATTTGGCTGAAGAGGGCTCCAAGAAAAGTCTCTAAGTTTAATGCATGAGCGCACGTACCGAAAACCGACACAGGTGGGCAGGTGTAAGTGCACCAAGACGAACGGGTGATTATTGGTTAAGGAACTCGGCAAAAAAGCGGCCGTAAGTTCGCGATAAGGCCTGCCGCGCGCAAGCGCGGCCACAGCTAAAGAACCCCTGGCGACTGTTTATCAAAAACACAACTCCGTGCTAAGGCGTAAGCCGCTGTATACGGGGTGACGCTTGTCCGGTGCCGGAACGTTAACGGTGAAGGTGGTATGTCGCAAGATGTACTGCTAACGCCCGAAGCGCCGGTGAACGACGGCAGTAACTATAAACATCGACAGTTGTAGTTAAAAAATCCAACTATATGCTGGAAACTCCGCGCATATCAAAGTACTAGAAATAGTAAAAATCTTTGATCGATGCGGACAATCAGCAGGCAACCTGCGTAAGCAGAGAGTCCTCAGAGACTAAACGTTGGACCCACTCGAAGTAATGCATCGAGAATGGGAAGATATAGTCCGATCTCATGGGCGACCATGAGGCTCTCATCGCACCACTGAGTGGTGGATGGGTAATAAAGAGAATGAACTGTCTAAAAGTAGCGAAATACCTTGTGGGGTAAGTTCCCACGCGCATGAATAGCGGAACGACTGGGGGACTGTCTCAACCAATAGCCCGGTGAAAATGCAATGTCGGTAAAGATGCCGACTTCCCGCACCAAGACGGA
>Ga0209416_1002387_pt1 | contig 10383 bp, 19 predicted proteins | sample RifGroF1_FD_184001 | JGI IMG/M metagenome (GOLD analysis project Ga0209416, IMG submission 184001) | Groundwater microbial communities from Rifle, Colorado, USA - Groundwater F1 (SPAdes) (version 2) | ecosystem: Environmental > Aquatic > Deep subsurface > Groundwater | place: Rifle, Colorado...
GGATGCTCTCCGCCGCGCACCAAGCACTTGCCCGGCATCTGTACGTCGAAGGCCGCGATTTGAACAAGGCTGTCTGGTCTCGAAGGGTTCGGGACGCTCTCAAGCGGGACCTGTGCGCAGTGGCTTGGCGCTATGTGGACGCCGAAACCCAGGGCGTGTGGCTGATGGCGGCGGACATGGCGTTCTCCGCGAAGCCCTGGCGAGCGATGCTCGGATTTTGGGCGGACCATCCCGGCGCGTTCGTCGCCGTTCATTCCGAGCGGTCCCTGCGGCAGTTTTTGAGGACGGCCTGAAAAATTTGGCTCGCTAATGTACAGGAATTTTCAGGTTCAAATCCGGCCATTTGCATGAATTGTTGAATCTGCCGCGAAAGTTGTGCTATCCTAAATTGATGGCCGCGCGTGCCTGACGCAAGGTGCGTGAGTCGTTGATTGTCGTTCTCCTGCCCGTCGGCTTCACAACCGGCGGGCGGTCCTTCAAAACGAGCCATTGTGAGAGTCATGATAAAGAGCCTTGCAGCCTGGCTTGCATCTCGTCCCCGGTTCCGGGCGATCACGACCATTGTTCTTCATGCGACGGCTGGCGGCTCCCTTTCCGGCGCTCTTTCCACGCTCAGGCTCAAGGGCCTTAGCTACCACTATTTGATCGACAAGGATGGTGTGGTTTGGAAGGCCGTCCCCTACACGCGGGTTGCGTTCCATGCAGGCAAGAGCCTTGGGCCGTCGGGCGAGAACTGTAACGGCTACAGCATCGGCATCAGCTTCGTCAATCGCAACGATGGCATTGACCCGTACACCGAGAAGCAGACCGAAGCCTGTCGTTTGCTTGTCGCAGATTTGCAAAATGCAATTTCTTCGCTACAGTATTTGACAACTCACTATGCGGTTTCGCCGAAACGCAAAACGGATCCGAAGGGCTTTCCTTGTTCGCGGGTGAATGGGTTGTTGAAAAGGTGGGGTTGTAAATGACGGAGATGATAGCGGCGATCACTTTCGACTGGACAATCAGTTTCGGTTCGATCATTGCGATGAGCGGCATCATGCTATCCGTGATTGTCGCCATGTGGCGGAACGGGCTTGTGCTTCAGATGGGGCTCAAGCGGTTGGAGAGCCTTGAGGCCCAGGTCAGCGGCATGGATCACGAGGTTCGGCGCATTGCAGTCATGCAGCAGCAATTGCTTGACGGCAAGGAGCGGATGGACGGGATTGACGAGCGCGTGAGGGAGTTGGAGAGGGCCAGGCGGTGAACGGCTTTGACTGGCTCAAGGAGAAAAGGCAATAATGTTCGACCTCAAGAAAATCATTGCAGGCGCAATCAGCGGCTTCGCAGCTGCGTTTCTGACCGACCTGCACGCTTGGAGCAAATCCACGCCGGATGGGAAACCGAATGCGTCATTCGACTTCGGCCTCGCTTTCAAGCGATATATCGGCGGGGCGGTGTCTGGCGCTACAGCCGCGTTCGGAATGTCGGGGGTGTTCTAATGAGAAACCGTGTTTCTTGCCGTCTCCTTGCCTCGCTGGGGCTGTTTCTGGTTCTTTGCCATGTCGGACACGGGCAAGGGCTGTCCTACGTGTACGATCTCAAGACACACAAGGCCAGTCCGTCGCTCGTTTTGCCGACGGGCCTAAGCATTGACCGTCCGTTTGGATTTAACGTCAATCTGCCCATCGTCGCAATTGGCGGTGCGAGGCAGGAAAACGGCTCGCTCTTCGGGGGATTTGGGATCGTCATGCCCTTTCGTCTGGCGTCGAACCTCACGGCGGACATCGGCGCGTTCGCGAAGTTCGAGCAATCGAAGGTCGTAGGGTTTGGCTTTCTGTTCGGTTTCAGGATGTAACGAAAAGCCCCGCCTTTGCGCGGGGCTTAGGCGGGGCCGCAGCCTCTGTGAATGCAACCGGAGTGTACCACGAGGCTGATGGGTGCGGGGTGTTTCAGACGGTGGGGGTAGGTCCGGAATTATGCATTTGACACGGAATTATGTGCTTGACAAACCTGCAATCTATCGCGCTGTCTGACGCCAGAGATAGGTGCGTTGACGCCCTCGCGGAAGTCCTGTTTGGGCGCATACGCCACCTGGAGCCGGAGAGTGTCCCTGCAAAAGAATGGGCGGACATGACCGAAGGCGAACGAGTTTTTCGGCAGGCTTGCTCCGGCCAAGGGGATTGGAGACGTGTTCGGCAAAGACGCCTTCCTGCGGATTGGCGTCTGGGATGAGTAACGGCGCCCCGGCTTCGGTGATACCTACTATCAGCAGCCCACTTCGCACCTAAAACGCGCCAGCGGGCTTGCTTAACTATCTGGGCAATCACCATCGGCAGGACGCACAAAACTCGCCACTAAATCGCGCTGCTCCTGCGTTAGATCTCCCGTAGGGTAAGCCATGATGCGCTCCGCAGATCGGTTGTACCGTTGCTGTCGTAAGCCCACATGGCCCGTGAGTGCCATGTGGGCGAGTTGCTGGTCGGACGGCTGTGAGGCGTGAGCAATCAATATCTGGCACGCTGTGGTGTAATCGTTGGTCAAGTCAGTCTCCTCCCCGGTGGGCCGGGGTGGGGAGGCCTCCCTCCCCTCGCACGGGTCACACGCCAGGAGTGTCACAGACCTCCATGACCTCCATGATCGTCATCCTTGAAGATGCGTATTTTCCGCCGCCGTAGCTGCGCACGCCCCCTGCTACGCGAAGCCGGACGACAACGCGAGGCGCGTCGAGCAGCTTGCTTGCGCTTGGCACGCTCGCCGCCGATGCTGCGTGCTTGTCTGCGTACCAGTAATACCCTCCGCCGTGGTGGCTCCTGACCGATTCGCGGTAGGTACCCCCAATGGTGTAGGGGCGACCTGAAAAAATCGACCGCAGTTGGCCGTCCACGACTGCTAGCTGCTTATAGGCCTGGCGAGGTATAGATGCGCTGGGCAATTTGACCGACGTGTCGCCGTCGCATACGCGGGCGACCACCTGGCCTAAACGCGTGGCGACTTTAGCCAATTTTGCGATCAGCGCCTTGGCCGGAGCTACCTCGACGGTGGTGGCGCGGCCGCGAAACCACGAGATCAGGAGGTAGGTTTTGGTGGGATGCAAGCCGTACTTATCGCCCACCGTATAGCGGCGCTGTACGATCATCCGCCGCGAGGGGATGTCAATGTCGTAGATGTCGTAGTTTAGCGCCCACCCGCGGCGCCTGCTGTCAAATTCACAACCCTCAGCCTCGATGAGGCCCTGAACCTGCGCGTCGAGCACGATGGCACGGTATTTGACCGGCTCAGGCGAGATGGCTCCGTAACGGTTGCGTGTGATTGTCTGTCTGTCTGTCATGTCAGTGATCTCCTGGCGGGGCTTAGTGGCCGCTATCGCAAGCGGCGTGGTGGTTACCCAATCTCGCCGATCAGGTCTGTAGCGAGTGCGGCGCGCCATACAAACTCGCTGTCGTCTGTGTCGTTCTTGCCGAGTTCGCACAGTTCGCGCCACAGGTTCGGCTCCTCGCGGCGCATGAGGTTTTTGAGGCCCACTAGCCCTGCCTCGTCCAGCATCATCGGTTTGATGCTGTTTTCGAGGAGGAAGAGGTGGAGGTCGTAGGCCACCTGCTCTAGTATCCCGAGGGCCTGGGTGCGTTGGGGCGTCGTCATCGACGTTCGGCCTCCTTCGCCTCTCGGCGGAGTTTTTCGAGGATGGCCTGGCGGATAAATTCCGCCTGCGATTGGAATGTCCGCTCGCAGGCCGCCTCAAGCGCGCCCTTCAGGGATTCGGGGATTTTGAAGTTTAGCTGGATCATAGGTGTCTCCTTCCCCGCCTTTAGCGCGGCGGGGAGCGCCGTTAGACGAGCCCCAGTTCTCTGCCAGCCCAGTAACAGGGCCAGCAGCGAAGGTGGCTATCCTCGCAGGCCACGAGGCAGTGCTTTAGCTCCTTTAGGGTTGCTCTGCCGCCGTGGGTTTTACACAACTCTGTGTAAAGGCGCTGTGAGAGCGGCTTGGCCCATCGAGGCCGCGCTTTGTAGTTCATTGTCGTGCTGCGTTTCATTGTCGGTTCTCCTGAGCGGGCTCCCGCTCCCTCTGCCTCTCGTGAGGGGCAGGGGGAGAGGTTCCCCAGGGATTCCTGGGGAGTTGGGGCTAGGCCGGAACTGTGCGGATTCGCTTTCGCAGGAGTGGGAAGTCTTTTGAGTGTGCGTCGGACCACTCGGCGAGTGCTTCCGCTTCCGCTTCCCATGCGGCGTCTTCGGGGAACAGACCGGCAAACTCGCAGGCGTGGCTGTTGACATGCTTAATGGCAGTCGAGAGCATGTCAAGCTCTGAAGCTGGGTTCTCTTTGGCCCCGCATCGGAGCCACGTCTTCTCGGATTCGCGGGCGGCAGTAAAGGCGTCGTAAACCATCTGAGTGACCGCCGCCGTCCAGAGTGCTCGCTCTTTTGTAGTCATTGTCGGTTCTCCTGCGAGCCTTTGTAGACTCACATTGATACTATACCACAACTATCGTCAAACTACACACGATCAAAGCGAATTCCCTCAAAACTGGTAAATCTACCAGCACGTCCAACCTAGGAAGTCCGAACAGGACCGTCAGAAAACACAAGCCTAACCAAGGGGTACAACAGAGTTCATGGCAAGTCTAGGAAGTGAATCACCCGCAAAACACCCGGAACGTATGAGGGTGCCCTCGCATGGAGTCGGGAGGATCCATACAGGTGACTCGAACGGGTGCCACATCCCTACACCAGGACCCGGATTCACCAAAGCCATGCGGCAGGCTAAAAAGGAGTCTAAGACCGCTCTTGACGCTCTCAATGCAGCAACGGAGCGGAAACTCAAGGAGCGTGTTGAGGAAGTCACGGAGTCCGCTTTCGAGGCGTGGGCTCGGCACAATCCTGCGCTCCTCGATCGATTGCTTGAGCGGCTTTACGGCAAGGTAGAGCAGATCACCAAGGTGCAGCTCGACGACCCTATGGCGTTACGGTTAGCTCTGCACGTTGCCAGCCTTGTATTCTCGGACCTGCCCGATCTGCCTGCCAGGTTAGAGGCAATGGCCCAGCAGGTAGCCGCTCAGCTAGAGTCGGCTACCGGCGGATGGCACGAGGAAGCGGACGCCCTGTCCACAGGTTCCCTCGAACCTGAACCTGGGTAGCCCGTTCGCAGGTTCGCACAGCCCCTACGTGACACGCACGGGCACGTTTGACCCTCCCCCTGGTGGTATAATAAGTACATGGATGACATTCAAAAGGCTCGTCTTTACGACGCATATTTGAGGACTTCTCACTTTATCGAATTGAGGGAAGCCGTGCTGTCACGGGCTGGCTATCGGTGCCAGACATGCGCTGCAAGGAGCGCCCTCGTGGTTCACCATAACAGTTACGAGCGCATCACCTGTGAGAGTCACGAAGACCTGTTCGTCATGTGTCGATCGTGTCACGTAGGGTTCCATAGTATGTGCAAGTTGTCAGAAGCTCCGCTTGCATGTATTGACTGGGAGTCGTTACTGGAGTTTGTGCAACTAAACCCCGAGGAAGAGGAGCCCGTTCCCACAGATGAGCGTGGTGCTCCCATCGGCCCCCACCGGTGCCCGGCTTGCGGCAAGGTTGCTAAGGATGATGGACGTATCTACTGTGGGGCAACGTGTGAGCGCAGGCTCGTGGCAAGGAACGAAAGAGGGTTCTAACGACATGGCTCAGGTTCAAACGCTCTGAAAGTGCCTGTACGTGGCTTGCAGGGGCATCCACGGCGTCGCCAGGTTCAAACGGGTTCGATTGAGCGTGTGCGCGCACGCGCGAGGGAGGGGGGCCGGGTGCCTTCGCCCAGGGCGGCTGGGGGTGCGCGCGGGGGGGTCCCACCACACGGGCCTTTTTGCAAAAAATCCCCAATGTGAACGGTCACATGTGTTATACTGTATCACATGGGTGTTACACATGGATGGCAATGAGTTCAAGTCACTATTAGTTGAGTTCAATTTAAGTTACGATCAGGCATCAAAGATCGTAGGCGCGAGCAAGTCTGCGTTGGCAATGGCGGTATCCCGTGGCGGGAAATCGTTAACGGCGTGGGGAAATGTCATCAGGGATGTTCACGGTGCGGCTCCAGATTTAGGGAAGACCGTTCACATCCCTGTTCACATTTCGGAGGAGCCCGTTCACATTTCGGCAGATGTGAACGAAAATGTGAACGGTGGGCCTCAAAATGTGAACGGTCCTTCGCACAATGTGAACGGGAGCTTGGTGGCTCAGTTACCGGGTTTGGCGGTAGTTCGTCCGAGCGCGGAGTCCGGGCATCCGGAGTGGGACATCATGTCCGACGGTTTGGCACGCGGGTACCGTTTCGTTCGGGGTGGGGTACCGGAGGACGACGATCAAGAGATGCGAAGGCGTTATCGGACTCCTGCCGCGATTCGGCGGATATTGGAGCGCCGGGGGGATTTCTCTCAAGGTATTTGGCAAGAGTCAATCAGGGTTTGGGAGGAAACGGGGGCACTGCCGAAATGAGCAAGTGGGAAGAGGCGGTACAGGGATGACTCTTATCGAAGCCATGTTGAAATACCCGGATGGGGTTCTTTTACGGCGTCCAAACGGTGTTTCCGGGATTTTCCACTGGGGGCGGCCAGACTTCCGCAACGACTCGGCAGGCGGTTGGGCTTTGAAGTTCGACACGTCGCCATGCCCAATCGTCAGCATATGTATTGTCGGATTTGGTTCCGACAATACAAATGCTGACGATTGGGAAGAGGTAGTGCGAGAATGAGGGTTCTTTTACTTTTGGTGTTCGTTCTCGCGGGTTGCGGCGGCGGCGGTGTCAATCCTTATGCCGGGTCCTGGGAGGGCCGTTGGGGCAATTGGCCTGCCCGGATGGTTGTCGGCAGGGGCGGGGATGTCGAAGGCGATGTGTCAGGGGTTCGGCTCTCAGGGCGGATCGGTTCAGATGGTTGGGCTCGGTTGACATTAGGCACGCACGCGCACGAGGGTGATTTACGAGGCATGACAGGCGTGCTCAGGCCGGGCCGGATATTCGTCACGTTCCAATTGGGGGTCAGAGATTGATTTACGATTCTCAGGAAGAAAAGATAGATTACGGACATGAAGCCCGCCGCATTGCTTGAGCTTTTGCAGGGCGACATTGGCCGGATGTTCGAGAAGAGTCGCGGCCCACTTTGGCCGATGCCTTACGGGGAAGATTCTTGGCAGGCCGCGTATCGGTTCCTCACCGAGGTCGTTCGCACGAGGCTTGAAACGACTGGGCAAGCCGTTCCGATTCCCAAAAAGGAGTACGTAAGGTTCCTCGTTTGGAACTGGTGGATGGCAAAGTCGGGCGGTGAGCCATTCATCGTGTTCAAGTCTCGGCGTCTCATCATCTCTTGGATCATGTGCGCTCTAGACGTATGGGACGTAGGGATTGAGCCCGGAGACATTTTGGACGGTGGCAGGGAGTACGAGGGCAAGGGTGGCGCAAAGGACTTCGTATGGCGGTCCTGGTTCATCTACGACGACATCCAGAAGCGGTTTCCCGCTTGGGGATTGCCTAACGCTATTACCGAAGGCAACACGGCCAAGCAGGGGTTAGACAAGTTGGTGTTCCCGAACGGAGCCATGTTCATTGCAGTAAACTCCGACCGCGATTCGTTTCAGGGCGGCGGCGCGAAGCGGGCCAAGTGCGAGGAGCTTTCGCTTTACGCGAGGGTGAAGGCAGTTTGGGGCCAAGCCAATATCGTCTGCCAAGGTCCTCCTGGTGAGAAGGGAGGACACGCGGTAGCGATTGCCAATGCGAGCGCAAACCGGGAGTGGATCGCAATCAAGGAAAAGGCGCGGGGGGTTTATGGCTATCCAGCAGATTCAGACGCCGGTTCAGTTTGAAGACCGGGTTGTGGTTGTTGTCCAGCATCACATCGGCGGGAGCCAGACTTCCGGGATCATTCGAGGACAAGGATTATCGGACTTGACGGGAGTCCTCTTGAGAGCCCCGTCGAAGAACCGCTCGATGAAATGCAGGGCCTCTTGATAATCCTCAAACATCTATCAGGGCGCTTCAAAGGGCTGCTCGACATAGAGCGAAGCAAGGTGATCCAGGCGTGAGCTTCCCGCACGGATGCGATGCCTACATGACCCAGGAAGGGGCCAGGGTCGTCAGGCTTCACTACTCGGCAGACCCGTCCAAGGACCCTGCCACGCCGGAGGGCGCAGCGTGGAAAGCAAAGGCCATGCGGGGCGTACCGCTCTCGGAATGGCTGAGGGAAATGGAGATGGACGAGACAATTGCTGAAGGCGATCCGGTGTTCAGGGACTTCGTGTACGAGCGCCATGCGCCAATTGCATTTCGCAAGAAACCGATACCTTTAATTCCAAAGTCTACATATTACGTCGGTTGGGATTGCGGCATGACCTTGCGGCCAGCGGTGGTAGTAGCGCAGATCACCCCAAAGGGGCAGATTCATTTCCTGTTTGAGCTTGCTCCGATGACCAATATGGCAATGGGCACGTTTGCTCCAATTGTGCGTCAGAAGTTGCAGGAGCGCCTTCCCGCATTTTGGCAGGACTTGATCCACGTAGGCGATGAGACCGTTATGACAAAGAGTGGATCGGAAGGCCGGTCCGCCTACGAGATTGCCAAGCAAAGCGGTTTCAAGATCAAGCGGATATCGAACAATTGGCCACAAAGAGAGGATGCGGTAGTTTGGGCGCTATCCGATTGGGTTTCTCAGGAGGGCGATCACGAAGCGAAGTGGGAGCAAAGGGTAATCTACTGCGAGCAAGGGTGCCCGGTGCTGGTGGAAGGCATGAGGGGCGCGTATTGCCTTAGACCGTCGAAGGCGCATGACGAAGCAGGGCCAGGAATGGTGTATTTGAAGCCCGTAAAGAACATGTTTAGCCATTGTCTCGCCCAGGGGTCGCTGGTTGCTACGGAGCGCGGGGATGTTCCAATCGAACGTGTCGCCGTTGGCGACAGGGTGTGGACTCGCAAGGGGCTAAGGCGCGTTTCATGGTCTGGCAAGACAGCGAACAATGCGCCAGTACTAAAAGTATTGGCATCCAACGGCAAAACCGTCCGCGTTACCGCAAACCACCTGGTTCACGCTGACGGGGAGTTTAGTCGCGCTGATGCCATTCAATCTGGTATGCTTTTATCATGCCTGGTGGAAGACCCAAGAAAAGCAGAATTGGCGCAGAGGAAATATGGGTTGGCGAAAGCCGATTCGTTCGGTATCCAGATTCGCCTCGCAGATCGGATCGTATCTACTTCAAAGGTTACGTGGACGGCAGGCGCGAATATCTGCACCGCTATGTTTGGGAGAAATCGAACGGGCCAATCCCAGAAGGGTCCCACGTCCACCACAAAAACGAAGATTGCGCAGACAACCGGCTTGAAAATCTTGAGTGCCTTTCGCCGTTCGACCATCTCAGCGGCAGGCATTTTGAGAAATTGTCCGCGAATGGGAAGAAGGGCATTGCTGCCGCTCGTGATGCCGCAAAAGCGTGGCATGGGTCCACAGAAGGAATTGAATGGCATCGTGTCCATGCGCTTCGCTGCAAGTTCGGGAAACAACCTACTCGGATCAGGCGTTGCGATTTTTGCGGGATTGACTATGAGGCCAAAGGAAATGCGGCTCGGTACTGTTCCATGCGATGTCGGCAAGGGCACCAACGCAGCCAAAGGCCGATTGGAGCCAACAGAACGTGTACGGTTTGCGGGAACTCGTTTGAGACTTCCGCTGCAAGTTGCACCCGTACTTGCGGTAAACGTTGTGCGGGGCGTCTCACCCGATGGGACCGCGAACGTGTACGACTTAACGGTTGATGGTGAACATGAGTTCTTCGCAAATGGCATACTCGTTCACAATTGCAACGACGCACATCAGAGTGTTTTGGTCGAAGTTCGGAAGAACATTATGCACTTTGGGCAGGGGAAAGCGACTCGAATCGCCAGAACGTAGGAGAAAGAAATGGGAAGAAAGCCAATGTCGGAAGAGGCCCGAAAGGCCGCAGGGGACCGTTTGAGGAAGGCCAGGGCTATCAAAGAGCTTGAAAAGCTCCCAAAAGGCAGTCCTGTTGTAGAAGATGTGCCGGTAGCAGTGCTCAAGACTCAAACGATGTGCCGGTATGTAACGAACCCTGGCCGCAAGCACGCCTTCATATGCAAACTGGTTGGGAAGAAGTGGGAGTGCCAAGGCGAATCGTTTTCAGGCGGCCCTTACGTAGTAGACGACTTGGAGGACCTTGACAAATATGAGACCCATCCGCTGCACAGGGTTAGAGTCAGCCGCGTCCATTGATTGCGAAAGCGCGTCTAAGCGACTGAGAATGCTGGATGGGCATGTCGCGGTCGAGATTCTGCCAAGGCCGAAGGAAACGGATGGGGGAATCATTCTCACGGGCCTCGAAAGCAGGCGGAAGCGCCCCTGTGTGGGCGTTGTTTTGGCTT
>Ga0209416_1002389_pt1 | contig 10378 bp, 15 predicted proteins | sample RifGroF1_FD_184001 | JGI IMG/M metagenome (GOLD analysis project Ga0209416, IMG submission 184001) | Groundwater microbial communities from Rifle, Colorado, USA - Groundwater F1 (SPAdes) (version 2) | ecosystem: Environmental > Aquatic > Deep subsurface > Groundwater | place: Rifle, Colorado...
GGGAAACCTTGTGACTCAAGAAAAGGCGTGGAAAACGCCATCTAACTACATTAGAATCCTTTCATCGAATGAATCTTCACCCTCGGCGAAGTCTTACCTTAACTGGTATGCTAGGCATTTAGAAGGCAAACCAGTTTCTCCAAGTATTTCAGAGATAAGTGCAACCTCAAGTTGGATAGATAATCAACTAGTTGCACGAGGATTCTCTAAACACACAGCAACATTTAAAGACTCCACAGGAAAACCTGTAACACTTGAGATTCCAAGAGTTTCACTTTCCGATAAAAGTCTTAATGACTTTGTTCGTTCGTCAAAAACATTAAATTATGCTGCAATGATTGGCTATAATTTGCGTACTATATTTTTAAATGTCACACAGCCTATCACAAATGGTATGGCGCAATTACCTGAGAGGGCAATTGCGGCTACATTCGATACTCTTCTTGGTTATACAAAGGCTGGTGCGACACTTGTAAAAGGATTGTTTACTGAAGATGCTTTGAAATATTATCGAGAGTTAGGTGTCTTGCATGATATGGAAGAGATTTTTACACCAGTAAGTATGACAAAAACTGGTGATTATAAATCGGCTCTCTATGCGAGTCAGTGGCTCTGGCACAAAGCTGTATCCGGGTCGTTCCTTGGAATGCGTGCAGCAGAAATGATAAATAGAATTACAGTGTTTGAAGCTCACCAAGCTGCAATACAACGTGCGGCAAGAAAGTTTTCTCTGCAATCTGTACAAGACCCCGAGTTTCAGGCTGCACTTGTTAGAGCTTCGACTTATGCGGCAAGTATTTCAAACTTTCTTTATGGAAAGGGCTTTCGTTCTCCCTTACAAGAAGGATATATACCTCTGCCAAAGAATTTGAGCTTTAACATTGGTCCGTTTGGTGATGTAATTATGCAATTTAATACCTTTGGTGTTAAGCATATGCAGACTATGGCTCTTCTACTGCGCCAGAATTCTAAACTTGGCGATCACATTAATTTTGCTCATCGTATGGCCGCTGTTGGAGCACCGAAGGAATTTGGACAATTTATAAAAGCGTTACATCCAGTAGAGCGACTAGCGTTCTTTCGTGCTTTGGTTTATCAATATACATCAGCTTCTCTTATCGGTGGTGGAATTGGATTAGCGAGTATTGCTTATCAACTTGATCCCCGTGGATTAATCGGATTGAATCCAGCAACACCTCTGTTAAAGTCTTTTGGGGCTATGTTAACTGATCTCTTCCAGATGGATTTGGCAGGGATAACTAATAATTTACGACGGAATTATATTCCCGGTGTTAATGCCGCACGGCGCATGTTTGGACCTGGTAGAACGACGTTGACAGAGCGCACTTTGTCTACCCGCACTGACATCGAGGGAAAACGCCCAATAGGTGCGCCACCTACAATTGGCGAGCAGTATGAATCACTATTTGGTCCGTCGCAGCCGGGAGGGACTAGAGGATACTAAAGTGTCGGATTCGTTTGAAGAATATCTAAGTAAGCGTACTATTTCCTCAAAGGGTCCGGAAGATGTAATCAAGTCTCGCCCTGCGACTTCAAGAGAACAGGTTTCAGATATTGTTGATTACCTAAAGAGCTTTGCCTTCTCAGAAGAGCCGACAAAATCATTATCTGGACAGCGAGGTAAAGAATCTGGCGATATTACTCGTGATATTCTTGGCCTTGCGATGCTCCTCGGAGCATCAAGAGATGTATCGCGTGGTTATAGAGTTTTTCGCAAAGACTATTTGAAGGAATTGGAAGGTGCTGTAAAGAATTTACCTGAAGATGTTAGACATCTTAGGCCATATGTTAAGAAATTTATGGAGGGCCCATTCTTCCACGGAACTTCTGAGAAAGCTGCTGAGAAGATCATGAAAGAAGGATTTTCTAGCAAAGGTATTTCAAAAATTGGTGAACCAGCGGGAGTAAGCTTAACTAGATTGCCGAGTGTTGCTAGAACTTTTAGTAACATAGGTGACACCTCCGGCGTAACTCTGCGTGTCGCCCCGGTTGTACACCCCGATCTTATTTATCCGGCATTTTCAAAGACTGCTGGCGAGAAGTTGTTGAGCTCTTATAGAGAATCTATGAAAATACCATTTCGTTCTCCGGAGGATTTATCACAGATTTCACCTTTTACCCATAAAGCTCCGCAGCTTGAAGGCTCTTTTGAGGAATCTATACCTCAATTGTATGAGGCACTTAATAAACATTATCGAAATAAATACGCAGAACCGCTATCGCCACAGCACTTCTTTAGCTTTCTGAATAGTACATTAAGCACTGACTTTCGACGGAGATTCAGTGAATCTTTAGCAAAGTCACTACAGCGTTCAGAAATCGAAGGGTTGATATACAATCCTAAAAGATTCTATGAGTATGAAATGCGACTTTTCGATCCGAAAAAGGCTGTTCCTCTAGAATCTAGGTCGCCATATGATCCGGCTTATGAACGCTATAACCCAAGGGCATCTCGGGCAATTGAGTCATTAGAGAATTTCTCTTCAACTTTGCCAGTACATCTAAAGGACTTCTATCGTAATCTAGATATAACCAGGGCTCTAGAAGGGAGGTGACAGAAATGGCAGGTAACGCGATGAAAACACGCAAAGGCCAAACTAAAAAAACTCCGAAGTCTACGAAGAAGTATTAGTTCGTACCTTCATCTCTCTTTGGAGATTTTTGCTCAGAATCTCCAAAGAGAGCAGCGTTCCTTTGCGAATAACAAGATCGGGTGCCGGGTCGCATATTGCGGGGACACCTTCGCCAGTAGTTCTATTTATAATTGAAGGGTAAGAAAGAGAATAAGAGCCGTCAAGGTTTTTCCAAAGCCAAAGTTCATGCTCGACAGAGATTAGATATTTACCGATCACGGTGTAATAATTCTCCTTTCACCTTCTTGAAGGTCAATAATTTCTCCGCCCTTTCCGGCTCCAACTCGGCGGCCTTGTACGATAATACGAAACTCAGCATCGACAAGGCGGCTCTCTAACCAACGAGTTGCCAAAACTTCACCTTGCTTTATTTGCTTTATCAAGTCACCTATGGTGAGTGAGACGAGAACTCTTACTAAGGCTTCCTCATCGAGACTGTTAGCATCATAAATATCGACTTCCATTTTAATTAATTTCCTGTTCTAGAACTACTTCTTTCTCGACAACTTTATCTGTCTTTAGCCAAATAGATTCTACTTTTACTATCATCATTGGGGAGCAACATGGGAGATGGAATTCGACACTGTAGGAGTCGATCAACTCCTTTTGTATGACTTCTTTACAAGTCACACATTTTAAAGTTACTTCGTAGCATAAGAGAATTCGATCAGGCATAGGCAATGTCTTTAGACTCCTCTTCGAGAATTAGTGGGATAGCGCGCTCATCGACAATTACATGTGTTACATTATCGTGTATTACATCAGTAGCTTGCTTGCGACTAAAAATAACCCAATCTCCCGGCGATACTGATTCGCACCAGCAGCCTACAGCAATAACGATACCTTCGCAAGCACGAGATTTTGCGGTATCAGGCAAATGAATCTTTCCCGCGAACATTATTTCATCGCTGAAAGGTCGAATGAGTACATTACGACCGGCTGGTTTCATCGTTTTCTCCGAAGGTGTTCCGCATTCAACTTCGTCCACTTACTAGCTTTACTCATGGCTTAAATCCTTTCATTCTGTACTTCCTTGCAGTTCTACCTCGGTATTGAGAAACATCAATTTCAATTCTATCGCTCTCTTCTAGAGTTTTTGTTATCTCATCGAGAGCCTTTGTGGTCATTCCAGAAGGAGAATTCTTCCTTAGTAAATCAGCATGTTGAATCTCACCTCCCGCTTTCATTATTTGGTCTAGAACCCGTAAGTGTTCTCTGCCCAAAGGATTTGCTAACAGACTTCTTACTATCTCCGGTATCCCCCTTTCCTGTTCTTTCAGAAGTACATCACCGCGCTCTAGCAATTCGGGAGTTATTACCAAATCCCGACCTTCGCTAAGAGCGAGAATCATAGCGAGTTTTATCATATAAATCTGTTTTCTCTCTAGTGCAGGTGCCTCGTTCTCATCTGCTTCCAATTGCCTACGGAAATTTCGATACCATTCTTGGTTCCAATCTAGTGCTGCGTCACTGACAATAAAAGGGCCATTTACTGTGTCAATTTGAGCGAGTTGCTGTATCAATCGCTGCCTTGTATTCTCATCTGGCTCCGCAGGCCAGGAGATTTCTTTTTCTGTGCGATCCTCGACTATGAATAGCGTTCTGCTAAGCATTCCACCGCCGGCAACTAGGTTAGACAGCGAACCTTCAAGCCAAGCCGGAGTGGTTCCACCGAGAAGATTAATACAAATATTCTTGAGCGTAACGATGCCACGCTTGAATGACTTAGTAATCTTCTCATCGGGAGAATCCCACCATTCAATTAAAAACTTTAATACACCCGAGTTGTATGATTGATCGTCCAAAAAGGCTACAAGTTCTTCAGCGCATAAGAATCCTTGCGCATCGCACGGCACACTTTGAGGCTGTCCAGCGATAGTTTGTACTTGGAACGAAAGATCATGCGGCAAGCGTTCCGTTGTTGTTCTATCAATGAAGTTTATACCCGGTATCGTTTTCGCAAACGCTTCCGCTGCGCGGATCGGTGTGCCCTTTCGGGCCATTCCCGCTTTTGCAGTAAGGATGATATAGAAGTTTGGATAAATCTTCCTCGCACCAAACTGTACGTATACATGACGCCGGGCTGTAGCAGCAATGGCGGCAACTCCGCTCCAAAACAGGAAACTGTCAGGCGATTCAATAACTCTGCTGTAATCAAAAACGAAATCTCCGAGCCACCCGGACTTTGGATAGAGAGTTTTATCATGGCTGCTTGGTGCTTCAATACGAGTTTTAGTTGTAGCACTCTTTCTCCAGACAAGCTTGAGAATTTTTAATCTGTCGATCTCATTCGAGGCGAGAATTCTAAACCACTCATCGCGTGAGATATGAAGCTTCTTTTGAAAGCCAAGTTCGATTGAGCCAACTTGTGTGATAGTGATTTTTGTGCGTATTTCTGCGTAATCTTTTATCAAATTTACTTGTTCTATTATTGTAGACTCATGCCACTTGAGTCTGTCAAATTTGCGAACAAACTCCGAAGCGATGTCGAGAGTCACAGGTTACTTTTCTGTCTCTTTGAACCATCCTTGCTCACGAAGAATGGACTCTAGACGAGCAGGACTGTAGTTATCCGGCTTTATCCACTTTCCACCTGCGTCCATACGCCCACCGATTTTCGTCATGTTAGAATGATGTACCTCTTCAAAGACTGGTTCCATGTCGATGCCAAATGAAACTGCTGTGCCGTAAACGACATAGAGAAGATCGGCGAGTTCTTTTGCTACTGCGAGCATATCGCATTGGTGCATAGATTCGACAAGTTCGTGGAGTTCTTCACGCATGAGCCGGGTACGCAAGTCACGCAGAGCGCGGTCGCCCAAACAAGGTTCAGAAGAGACGCGAATTCCGAATACGCGATGGAAGTATTTGACCTGATCTTGTTGATGATTCATTTTGGTGCCTCCAAGATTCTTCTTTAGTAAAATTACTTTCTCTCCAGGTATTCATTTCTTCAAGTGCAGGGTGCAGAATGAAGATTAGAAATGCCGCTACTTTTAGTTTCATTGTTAAGTAGAGCGAGCCGGCTGGAATATCATCTTGGGTCATGTAACCCGCCCTATCATATGGTAATGTGCCTGTATTTATTGCAACGTAATATCCATCTTCATGATATTCAGATTTGACTATATCAACAATCCACAGAAACTGAGGGTCTACTGTTTCGAGTGTATACTCTGTACAACTTTCCCAAGGATTTTTGGTGATGGGCTCACTCCACATTTTGTATTTCCTTCATTTTTGCATTAGCGCACATATTCACTCTTTCACTTTCTCAAGCGTTCCCCAAGAATAACCAGTCTTGACGGTGGTTGGAAAAACATACTCTTTATCGTGTATCCTAACTGGCCTCTCCATCACCTCTTTCGACATATCCAAATATCTATTCACCTCCTCTTTCTTCACTTCTAGAAGAAGCTCATCATGGCATTGAATAACTATTCCACCACTCATAGGATCAATCCTTTTATCAAGCTCTATGAAAGCTGGATTGATTATATCCGATGCCGTACCCTGAATTGGAAAGTTATACCCGGCTCTTACAATATCTTCACGCCGTCCAAGAAAATAACGCACTCTCCCCAAAGGCGTTCTCAATCTCCGCGCAGAAAGAACTTCTTTCTCGATTTCGCTTTGGAAAATTCTAATCTTGGGGTGCTTGGTAAACCACCGATTTTGTGCTGCTGTAACCTGTGCAACGCTCGGAATATCAGCAATCTTGATTCTCCCTTCGCGGAGAGCACGGCTAAGAATTTGTCTGCGGACTGTCTCGGCGGTGCCTCCATAGATAACACCTCCATACATGAAAGTCTTTGCCGGATCGCGGTGCTGCTTGGTTACCTTGTCAAGCGTTATACCAAAAAGATCGCAAGCATTGTAAGCATGTGGGTCCTCACCCCTCTCGAATATTTGAAGAATACTTTCATCTTGTGTAATAATAGCAAGAATACGCAGTTCTATCTGCGAAAAATCTCTCGATATGAAAATATATCCAGGAGCCGGTACAAAAATATCCCTTTCATGCTCAGGAAAATTCTGTACATTTGGCATACGAGCAGAAAGTCGGCCAGTGGGAGTGACGTGAATGAGATAGCTCGGATGCACTCTGCCTTGATTATCGAATATAAATTCTCTGTAATAATTCTTCAACTTCTTTTCTGCTCTACGCCAACCTATAATTGAATGAAATAATGGCTCAATCTTTGAGCCAACTTGATCTGCTAATTGAATGAGACTATCGAAATCAACTTTCGGTTGGCCTTTTTTGGTGTGATCTATCGGGTCTAACCCCAAATCTTCAAATAGGAACTTCTGTAATTGCTTCGTTGACGAAGGTTTGAAATCACTTCCAATCACTCTCTGTATATCTGCAAGAGCTTCTGTTATCTCTTTTTGCAACTCAGACCGCTTTTTCTCTAGCAACATTCGATTGATGAGCACCCCTCGTCGCTGCATGTTCAGCAACGGGCGGAGCATCTTCATATCTTGTTCAAATGTTGCCCGTACTTGGTACTCATCTATCTCGCCATCCAACTCACTAGAAGCAATACCAGTAACCAGCACATCGCGGCAATTATAAGTCCTGAGAATTTCCGTAGGAAGAAGAGCAAAGTTATCTTCTCCTTTCACGTCATCTTTGTAGAAAGGAATGCGAGTGTAGGTTGAAGCAATGAATGCGAGATCGTGTGGAACATCTTTCTCGGAGAAGATGGTGTGGTGAGCGATCATGGTGTCGAAGGAGAAGTTAGCGATCAAAATTTAGTATCCTATGTACAACAAGTGGGTTTGGCGAACACGGTGATGGTAAAACCATGCGAATATTCCATCTTATTGAAATTCCTAGTAGGACAGCCGGACTTCGGGATATTCCAGCTTCACAATGAGCGACAATTAATTCAGTTTTGTGCTTGTAATTCTCTGCAAATTTTACTATTTCACTCGCTTGTTTGAAACTTATTACATCCGGAAAGCCCGGAATATCAAAATCAGAAAAAGAAATTGGTAGTATATCAAGCCTATTTTTGTCTTTACAGAAATCATCAACTGGATGTTCGTCTGTAATAGAGATCATTATATATGGGACTTTAGCAGTTAATTGTCTCGCTTTGTCTTTTGACATGTAAATGAAGTTCATTATTTTTTATCTTTCTCTAACGATTTCTTCAAATTCTCTACCTCTTCCTTCGGCTTTCCAAGCATTTCTTCGATTTTTGGTAATTTCGGCTCGCCGAGCTCAAAGATGACTAAGGATTCTAAATCAGCAGATGGAGCTTGTATAGAACTGAAACTGCCTCCATGGTGGAAAATTGCGGTTGCAAGAGGATAGTTATGAAGTGGACCTATTGTGGGCCCCGCTGTCGGGTTTAAAAGTTGTGCGAATTGCGGATTTGATTGCCTTAAAGCTACATGTAGAGAAAATGCTGCATCTTTTATTGCTTGTACAATAAGAACATAAGTATCAGTTGCCGAAGCTAAAGCAGCATCGGTTAAGAAAGATGAACGCATTGGCATACCTACTCCGCTAGTGTGCAGAACTATAAATTCCTCAAGCATAGAGTTTGGATGTCTTATATGCCGAACAACACAATATTGACAGAGATTTCCGGACTTATGCAAGCTCGGCTCCAAAAGAGCGATAATATTCTTATAATTAGAAACCGATGCTTTCGAGGACTTGGATGTCATAGACCCCATTCTGAAATATTTTTTTAACGGATTCACGTTGTAATATCTCACAACAAAGTGCAATGATCCTTTCCAATTCCTTCCGACTCCAAACATACTCCCCCCTATATCCGAGGATAGGAATGCTCATAGCCTTCTTACTCTTCAAAAGATACATTCCAACGCAAAGTGGAACAGTCGTCCACCATGTTCCGCCGCTTGTTTCTATATCAACCGACACGGCTCCTTCAGACTTGACTTCCTCCACAAATAACTCTATTTCCTCTAAAGAGGGCTCGATATTAAAATTCTCTTCCACACCGGCATAATCGGCCGTTTTACTCTCTTCAATAGCGCGCCCAAAGTCGAAATCTACGAAAGGCCACATAACATGAGCAGACTTTCCCCGTGCAAGCCATGAGGGATGATATGTAGGAACCACTTTCCCGTAAGGAGTATTGAGAATCGAACCACGCCACTTACTGATACCTTTTTTCTCTGTTAAAAATCTTAAACTATAGTCTCCAAGAGCAAGAATAGTGTTGGGCTTTACGAGTGCAAGAGCCGGTTTCAAGTGCCTTTCCGTGCAAAATTGTATGACCTTCTTAGGAATCTTTTCACTCCGTTTAGTCTTTCCGGAGGAGGGTGGAGGTTGACAACGAACTACATTATCACAGTATACTTCGCTGCGCTTCATTCCGTGATTTACTAATAAGCGATTTACCTGCTGTCCAGACCAACCTACTAACGGAATTCCTTGCTGAACTTCGTTTGCACCAAGAGATTCTGCAACTATGACGAGTTCGGCACTAGATGGGCCAGTGCCGGCGGCATAACCTTGAGAAACGGTTTCCCAAGGGCAACCTGAGCAACTAGTTGGTTTACTCGTCAAAAATTATCTCCTTATAAAGTCATCACCTTCTCTCTAATCTCGGCCAGCGTGGTCACAATCGCGCTCGCCATGCCGTACATTAGCTCGGGCGTGTCGTACTCGGGGATGTAAATGACAAGAACCTTGCCGGCGCCCGCCGCCCATCCCGCTTCGAGATGGGCGCTCCGGCCGCACGGCAAGACGAGCACGCAGGCGTCGCACCAGCGCAGCGCGTTCATATCGAGGGCGAACCCGCGTTCGGCCACGGGATGCTGCCAGCACTGCGGAGGAAGGCCACGACGTCGGGCTGGTGCACGTTCTTCCAACTCGTGGCGACGTAGACCCTCATCGCGGCACCAGGCACAGCCGACCACAGCCATTCACGGGCGGCACCGTGCGCAGAGCGAGCGTCATCCGCATACACGCCAATCCTCAATGGTCATCCACAAGGTGAATGCTTCGGCGATCAGTGTGAGGAAGAACACGACAGACATGAACCATGATCCGGCCATGAGTTCGTAGACAAACAGCGCAAGCACAGTTATGGTAAAGATGCTACCAACTGCTATAACGAACCCGTGTTCACCTTTTTGCATGCAACACCTCAACCGTGGGGGTTTGCTTCGAGCTTCCGCATGTGCGCCTGCTCGCTTGTCCAGCGATCACGCCACCAGATAAGACGCGCCTTCACATCGGCAAGCTGCTGGCGAAGTGTCCGCCACGCGAGCGCGGGATGTGCAAAGGGACAGATGTCATCGTGTGCGAAGGAATTACACGACGGCAAACAAGCCATATCTTCGCTGATGTCTTTCGCAAGTTTTTCAAGCACCCACACTCGTGCCTGTAGCGTCGTCATGATGCGAATGGCCGTGTCCGCCACACCCTGGTTCTCGCTTGGCTCGCCCGGCACGTGACCCATGATGTAGTTTGCGAGATTGCCGATCTCGCTATGGAGATCACGACATAGCGCCACCAACCGGTCGCGGTCGTGTACGGCAAGAAGGACTCGCAGTCCCTCCGGCGTTAGGTCAAACGTAGTCACGGCATTTCTCCTTTTTAAAAATTCACCTACCTGGAATTGAACCAGGATCGGGCGACTACAGGTCGCCTGCTCTGCCTTTGAGCTATAGGTGAATTCTACTTTATCTTTCTTTACACTTCTTCAAGTGTTCCTTCCACGAAGTTTTAT
>Ga0209416_1002392_pt1 | contig 10372 bp, 8 predicted proteins | sample RifGroF1_FD_184001 | JGI IMG/M metagenome (GOLD analysis project Ga0209416, IMG submission 184001) | Groundwater microbial communities from Rifle, Colorado, USA - Groundwater F1 (SPAdes) (version 2) | ecosystem: Environmental > Aquatic > Deep subsurface > Groundwater | place: Rifle, Colorado...
TTTTAACCTCAAATGACAAGATAACATTGTCACCATCTTGCGCTTCTCTTTCTACTGTAATGTGTTGAACACGACTCTTGGCAATTTCAGCCAATTCTTTTTCAACATCCTCAGCCGTAACTTCAGCATTTTTCTTGGAATATTCTTTGTTAACTTTTTCAACGCCACTTTTCCATGGCTTCATCGAAACCTCAGGAATAACTGAAACGATAACTTTATATTCCAAATCATTTCCTTCAGCCAATTTCACAATTTCAGCTTTTGGTTTTCCAATTGCCTCAATCTTCTTCTCAACAACTACTTTTGGAAAAGTTGCCTGCACCGCTTTTTGTGCAGCAGCATCAAAAAGTGCCGCTGTTCCAACTTTCTTTTCAACCATATCGCGCGGAGCCTTTCCTGCGCGAAAACCTTGAATTTTTATTTCTTTTGAATAATCAGTAGCGGCCTGATCAATATATTTTTTCCATTCGTCCCAAGAAACTGTCACCGCAACCTCAATTTCAGACTCAGGCATTTTTTTGATTTCCGATGTGATCATTAGTCATGAAGCATGTAACATGTAGCATGTAGCAAAAATGCAAACGCGCATTCTGTTATATGTTATATGTTATATGTTGTATGTTATAGGTTATTTATTTACTCAGCTCTTCTGTTAACGGAACAACAATTTGTTTTTTTCGTGATACCACGCCAGGCAAAAACATAATTTCATCTTCAACCTTAGCTCCAAAAACTTTTTCAGCCAAAACTTTTTCAGTTTCAGAAATTATATACAACTGGCAATTGCCTTTAATGATATCCACAACCATAAAAAACATATGGTCGACTTTGTCTACATTTTTCTTTTCGATGAGGGCCTGCAAAATTTGCTCCTTTTTTACATTAACACTTTGAGGATTTGTGGTTTCCCATGTTCCAATCCCCACATTACTTTTTCCCATTTCAAAGGTTTTGTAATCCAAAGTGATAATATCTTGCAAGGAAATTCCTTCCAAACTTGATTTGGCATTAAACATTTCGCCGACAAATTCTTCTATGTTTAATTTTGCGATGTTGTTAAGTTTTTCTGCCAACTCCTTATCCTCCTGGGTTGTGGTTGGACTTGTAAAATTCAAAGTGTCCGACAAGATTCCAGCCAACAATAATTTTGCACAAGCTTCAGACATTTCAGCACTTCTCTCAAAAAACATTTTAGCAATCAATGACGATGTGCTTCCAATTGGTTCCATACGACAAAAAATAGGTTTTTCTGTCACAATAGAAAGCTTGTGATGATCAATGATATAATCAACATTCCCATAATTTAATCCCTCAAAAGTTTGTCCGGCCTCATTGTGATCAACCAACGCCACACTGTCTTCTTCATTGATAGCAACAATTTGCTCCGGAATTTCAACACCAACTTTTTCCAAAATAAATTTGGTTTCATTATTAAGCACACCTGCTCGGTAGGCTTTACTTTCTTTGCCAAGAACTTTAGTAAAAAATTCTTGTGCTGCGATTGCAGACACTATTGAATCAGTGTCTGGATTTTTATGACCAACTATGATTATTTTATCCATACAAAATAATTTTAAATTTCCAATTTTGAATTTTGAATGAATTTACAATGATTCAATTTCTTAATTTTGAAACATTATTTCATTCAGACTTGATTCGAAATTCGAAATTCAGACTTCAAAATTTTTAAAACCTTATTTCTTTTTTGCAGTCTTCTTTTCTTTCTTGACTGCAACTTTTTTAGCTTTAGTTTTTTCTTTCACTTCCTGAACTTCTGTGTTTTCTTCGGCAACAACTGGTGTTTCTTCAGATTCCTCAGTTTCTGCAATTTTTGCAGCAACACCAATAACATCTATTTTCCAGCCAGTTAATTTTGCAGCCAAACGAACATTTTGTCCTTGCTTACCAATAGCCAAAGACAATTGATCTTCTGGCACAGAAACTTTCGCTTCTTTCCTGTCTTCATTTAATGTCACTTTGACAACCTTGGCAGGACTGATCGCAGCTGCAATGAATTTTTCAGGTTTTTCATTCCATTCAATAATGTCAATTTTTTCTCCGCCCAATTCTTCAATCACAGCCTGCACGCGAGTACCCTTTTGTCCAACGCAAGAACCAATAGGATCAATTCCTTCCTCCTCTGAGAAAACAGCCAATTTGGTTCGTGAACCAGCTTCTCGAGCAATTGATTTGATTTCAACTGTGCCAGCAAAAATTTCAGGTACTTCCAATTCAAACAAACGACGCACCATATCAGGATGAGTTCGACTAAGAGTGATCCCCGGTCCTTTTGGATCAGATTCAACTTTGTAAAGATAAACTTTCACGCGTTGTCCCATTCTAAGCATTTCTCCTTGAACCTGCTCTTGTGGAAAAAGCACGCCCACTGATTTTCCAAGGTCAATATATGTATTTCGTCCTTCAATTCTTTGTACTGTTCCACTGACAACTTCGCCTTCTTTTCCTTTGTACTCTTGAAACATTGAATCGCGTTCGGCTTCACGGATACGCTGAATAATAACCTGTTTGGCAGTTTGAGCAGCCACGCGTCCATATTCAGTTTGCGGTTCAAGCTCAATTTCAATAATATCGCCTATTTTTGCATCTTTTTTGATTTTTTTAGCTTCATCCAAGAGCATATCTCTTTCAGGATTGTAACGAGGCAATTTTTCTTCTCCTTCAACCATTTGTTCGTCATCGCTGCCTTCATCTTCCTGTTCATCTCCCTCCACAAATTCGCGCAAAGTTTCATCAACAACATCCTTAATCAAAAAGAATTTTGTGTCTCCGCCAACCTCATTAAACTCAGCGCGGATTCTTTGTCCACGTTTTCCATAATCTTTTTTATAAGCAGCAGAAAGAGCAGCTTCAATCGTTTCAATGATTACGCTTTTTGCAATGCCTTTTTCTTCAGCAATTTGCAAGATTGCGCTTCCAAATTCTCCCAATCTTGTCCCTTGTTCTTGTGCTTCCTCTTGTACTTTACGTTTAGCCATAATTATTTAGCTTTTTAGGCTTTAGTCTCTTAGCTTCTTTAAAAAACTCGAAACTTAAAACCAAAAAACACCTTATTAAATTGTTACGCCGATCTAATTAAAGAAAAAAGTTCGCTTTCCAGCGAACCCATACCTCTCTCATATCTATACGTAGCTTATCAGAAAATGTTGCAAATGTCAACCCTTTGCAATAGTTCTAAGGACTAAATACTAAAGTCTAATTCAAGTCTAAATTTTAAATTATAAAGTTCAGACTTTTGACTTTAGATTTGATTTAGTACTTATGCTTTAGCTTTTAGACTTTTTTAAAAAAGGTAGCTTTGTCCACTCAGAGCCGCGGCAATTGCTTTAAAGATAATAAAGCCAGAAAGACCCACGATTATTCCAATGATAGCGTTTGTTGCATTCTTTTTCGCTGTTTCAGCCATACCCTCATCTCCTGCAGCCAAAAGATATTGAATTCCGCTGACAACGAAGGCAACCACAGCAAATGTAACAAAAAGTCCCATTAGCCATAAAAACAAGTTGGACAAGATGGTAGAAATAGGTGCGCTAGAAAGTCCTGTGGTTGTCGGAAAACAAACCCCTCCCATTTTTTCAAATCCCACCCCACAACTAGCAGCAGATCCAGCACTAACCCCTGGAACATTACCAAAACCAACATTTACGCCGTAACTTACACCGCCAATTGAATTCCCAGTCGAACCATAACTCTGACTTCCATAATTAGTGCCCGAAAGAGCATCCATTTCCGCAATTGCAGCTTGCGCATCTTCTGTGGCTATTTCATATGCTTTTTTTGCATCATCAAGCGCTTTTTGAGCAGCAATACAATCTGCCGATTGGGTCGCTCCAGATGAACAAGCTTGCTGCATTGCTATTGTTTTATCATTTACAATTTTAGTAGCAGCATTTTGGACTGAAGTCGCTGCAAGTGCCTTCGTCTGCGCCGCATTAGCAGCAGCTTTATCAGTAGCAGTTTGCGCAGATGTTTGTGCTGGAACGTCATTTCTACAACAATTATACCACCAACACGAAGGATCTGGATCGCATGTAGAAGTATTACTGTTACTATTATCAACTACCCCGTCATAACTAGCACTTGTTGAGTTATCGCCAACACCATAATCATCAAAATAGTACTGCTCTTCTATATCAGTATTGCAAGTATTATTATACCAATATCCCCCGCTATCTCCACAACATGTTGGATCAGTAAATGGATCACAACTTGAATATTTATCCACGCTATAACAATCATAAGAAGTATAACACTCTCCGTATAACCCATCATCAAAACTACCGTCTTCACTAGTAGCCATTGATTGGCAATCTGATGCGCAACTTGCCTTTGCCGTATTATCAACCCCCACAAAAAAAACACTCAGAAAAAGAAAAATGGCTGCGATTAGAAAAAGTTTTTTTGTTTTTGTCATATGTGAAAATAAATAGTAAACACTACAAATTCTAAAATCTAAAGACTAAGTACTAAATCAAGTCTAAAATAAACAAGGCTAAACTTTTTACTTTATACTTTAGATTTGAATTAGGCTTTAGACATTAGCCTTTAGCCTTCTTTAGAACGTTTTGCTTCCCCCACTCAAGAGTGCGCTCACGGCTTGCATAATAATAAATCCAGAAAGACCAACAATAATTCCAACGATAGACCACTTCATTCCTGCCTTGCCTTTATCAGCCATACCTTCTTCTCCTGCGGAAAGCAGATACCAAATTCCAGAAAGCACAAAACCAATCACGCCCATAATTGCAAAAATAGCTAGCAGCCAAAAAAGAAGATTGGAAAGAATTCCCAAGATACTCCCAGATGGAAGTCCGTATGGATTTGATGTTTGCCATCCACCGCTCATAGATCCATTCGAACCAATACCAACATTAATACCACCATTCGCCGTATTATAAGTAGCATTCCAATCTACCGCCGAAACCATCATCGGAGAAAAAGAAATTCCAACAATCGCTAACGTCAAAGAAAAAACAACTTGCTTAAAATACTTTTTCATATTTTCTTGCCCCGTTAAATTGTGGTACTCCACACTATTTAACTGGGGTTGATTTATTTTGAATATTTTTTAATAAATAAATTATAGCATATTTTTACAAAACAAACAAAAAACAACTCTTTCGAATTGTTTTTTGTTTACATATATATATTTGTAACGTTGTGCTAGAAGCTTTTTGATGAACCAGAAAGCATTCCTTGAACAGCCTTGATAATAACAACTCCCAAAAGAGCCACGATAACACCGACGATGGAATAAATCATAGCAGTTTTGCCTTTATCAATTTGACCTTCATCTCCCGCAGCTGTCAAATACAAAATACCTGCAATAACAAAACCAATAACACCGAGAATTCCAACCACAATCAAAAGCCAATTCATTCCACTAGTAAGAATGTTAATTAGACTTCCTGATGGAAGACCTGTTCCTGATGGAGTTTCAAATTGAGCACGAACAACCATTGGAACTGCAGTTGCGATTGCTGATGATGCGTATGCAATTTTTTTAAATATATTCATAATTACACCTCCCTGTCTAGTTTTTAATTTTTATTATCTTTCTATATTTCTACTTTCCAAATTTTTGTGTCATTCTGTCCGCCAGCTGGCGGATCAGAATCTATTTTCTTTATTTCACTCTTTCAATTTTGTATTTTTGTACTTTTTTGTAATTTCGTAGACCTATTGAAAAAATTGCCCGACAACCCACACTAGAATCATTCCTCCCAGCCCCAGCATTATTCCAACAATAGAATACATCAGTGATCTTTTTGCCATTTGCATTCTGTTTTTATCATCAATAGCAGTAAGATATATAATTCCTGAAATCACTAATGAAATTATAGCAATAATTTCGACAACTGACAACAAAAAATTCAAAACATTTATCCCGACACTCGAAATTGACGGCGCATCACTGATCACACCAGCGCGAGCTATTTCTATAATATGCATAAATTTCTAATTTTTTAGATCTACAATATTTTTTTGAATCTTTGGAGTTGCTTCATTGTTTGCCTCAGTCTTTTTACCGTATTCATAATCAGAAGGTGAAATATGGTATGGCGATTTTTTGATTTGTGAGGAAGGTTTTATTGAAAAATTATTTTGTTTAGGCAAAACAGTTTGTTGCTGCGATGGTTGCTGAACAAAATTTTGCACTGGCTGCTTTTCTTGTTCGGCTGGAAGTTTTTGCGGAGAAGAAAATTTAAAATTTCCAACAGACAAATTTGAATTAGCAGCATCTTGCTTGGCCTTTTTTTCTCGAATCATATTAAACAAATCTTCATCACTCATAGAATCACGATCCAGAATTTTGCCAGACTTCGGAGCCTCGACAGCATTAATTTGATCCATTTTCAACCCACTCTCAGCCCGTGCATTATCAGTATTTACAATGTGAAATTCTTCACTTCCAATCGGAGGTTTTGACTGCGGGATACTAAAGTAATTGTCTGGCTCAGAGGTTTTCTTCGACTCTCCCTTCTCCCTCTGGGAGAAGGTGCCCATGTAATCATGGGCGGATGAGGGCACATTTGCAAAAAAATCTTGCACTTTATTATTAAGTTGTTTATCCTGAATATTTTCATTTTTAGGTGTCGGTGCCAAGTCGCCAAAAACATCATGCGTATTTCTTTCCTGTTGAATTTTATTTTGTCTCAAATCAACATTAGGTCTAACCGCTCTTTGCGTTTGAGTCTGTCCAAAATTACGACTTCCATGCAGGCTAGAATTTAGATTTGTGGTAGGCATGATGCTCCTTGTTGAAGTTGTTGAAATTGGGTTAGCAGTTATTGAATTTTCCCCGCCCGATGACTGATGACTGATGACTGATGACTGCATTTCTGCATTTTCAAAAATAATAACTTGAGCATCCCCATCAATAGTCAGCAGTGTTTGCTCATCAAGCGATCTCAAAATAATTCCAAGTTTTTGCCTATCAGCAGAATTCAATCTTTTTCCATTTTCACTGTGAAACAAAAAGTTTCCACGATCCATTGGACTGTGTTTTCCCGCTCCCATCCCATCATGAAAATCAGTAATCCAATTCTTAATCGATGGTCTCACCGGCGTCGGAAAATATCTCAATTTTATCTGTTCACTCCCCACACTCTGTTCCCCAACTTTCGGATACTGCACCATTGCATCCGATAACGACAACTTGATTTCTTTTCTTTTTTCTTCTATTTTTTTAATATTTTTTTCTTTTTCTTCTTTAATCCATGGCTCCATATCTAATAATCGTCTTTCGGCTTTTTCTATTGAAATAATTGGTGGAACTTTACTTTTTTCCCACTGATCAAGAAGAAACTCTGCATCTTTAAAATAATCAATCAATTTAAAAAACGTATTTTTATTTATTTCATAGGATATTCCGCATGAAACAGCTACACTTACTCCTAAGCTCCTTGATATTTTTAATGGCAAATTATCCAATTTTGAATCTCCATAAAAAATATCACCAACAAAATCTGCAACTTCTGTTATTTTTTCAGTTGCAATATTATAAAGCAAACAAGCCATCTCAAGAGCAAGTCGTGGTTCATTTGATCTAAAAAAATCTCTAACGTTTTGTGGCAATTTTTCTATTGGGTCAAATTCTTCTTCCATATATATTCACTTATTAATTTCATTTATCCATCTATCTATGCTCCTCTCGCCCATCTCTTCATCTCTGGATCATTCTTGAGAATTTCTTTGATTGTTTCTATCTGAGGAACCTGTGCTTCCGGTGCTGCCAACACTATTTCTCTTATAAATCTTCTTTTCTCTGCTGAATCCAGACTTCCAATGCCTTCTTTTATATTTTTTAGTTTCATTCCACGCAAAATTTCATGTCCAAATTCATCCAGAGTATCCCATTTTAATCTTTTCATGGTATCTTTATTGAAATTATCAAATATTGCTGCACGCTGTGCTTGAGCACCAATTCCAGCTATGGATTCATGCAATGTTCCTTTTTGAGAAATGAACGCTAGTTGTAGTTTGCGATGCTTCTCATGCTCTGAATCATCACCAATGACGTCACTATATACTGGATTAGCAAGTGAGACAGAGATAGAAGCATCAATAGCATTCGCATGCTGTGTGCTCTTTTTTCTGTGATCATTCAATTCTTCAATACTCATATTGCCAGATGTAATGGCCAACTCCATATCTTCTTGACTTGCAAGCGAATGTATTTTTTGATCTTTGGCTTTGTACTTACTACTATCCATATAGGCTAATTTTCTGTCCTTTCTGATAGCTTCATCATCAATATGCGCAAAAGCAGCCGCTGTATCATATGATGCGATCTTACTTTGCAATTGATTAAATACTGGAGAAGCAAAGCCGTATCGTTCGCCAACCTCTCTTAAATCATCTTGACTTGCAAGATTATGTTCAGCCAATGCCTTTATCATTGCAGCACGCTTAAATTTATCCTTCTCACTATTTAATCCTGCTCTTAATTCACCTGGGCCCATTTGATCATAAGCATTCTTTTCTGTTGCCTCTTTAACGCGTTTAGAATTAACATCATTAACCGCATTTTTATCTCCAAGCATACCTCCAATTCGTGCTGCACGACCTTCCATTACATCTGTTCCAAATAATGGTCCTTTCTTTTTAAAATTGTCCCAACCTAATTTCATTCCACCCGTAACACCTGAAGCTTCACTTGCAAATTTTGCAGTCGCCCATGGTCTTGTTGCTAACCAGTTTCCGCCTTTCTTCACAGCGCCAACAACTTTATCAGCACCAGCTATTTTCATTGATTGTGCAACACCTATACCCATCCACAAGATAACCACGGGGATAAAATAAAATGCCATATTAGCAATCCAGGTTGTTTGATCATTCGAAGTATTTGCACTCGCATTAACCATCATAGATTTAATATTTTCTGTTTTCAATGTCTCTGCAATGCGAAGTGCAATTGCCATAATAAAAATCATTATGGGTGCAAAAAAAGAATAGGCAAAAAGTTTTTTCCACCATTCATCAGCAAAACTTGCAGTCGAAGGAAAAATATATCCAACAAATCCAATTGGCGAAAACATTACAAGCATCGTAAGTGCCATAAGTCTAACAACAAACAATGCAGCAATAATCATTAACGTCATTCCCATAATAAATATCGTAATAATCATGGCAATTTGATATGCTATTGGATTTGTAGAAAAGGCAGCGGGCGCTAATATAGCCTCAATACTTGATGATGATCCAAACATTGCAAAAATATTAGATCCCGTAACAGTGGTTGTCACAGTATTGGTAGAAGAAAACAAATTATTCACAAAATAATAAAAGGCAACATTAGAAATATCAATAAAAAATCTCGCTATTGGATAACTAAAATTAACAAGGAGCGCATTAATCAAAATGTTAAGCCAAACTTTTTTGAGATTCCATTTTTCAACTTGAAAAATTGTGCAGAATGCTGCGAACAAGAGAATGAGGATGAACGTCATGTTTAAAATATCTCGCACCATAATCCAAACATCCTTAACAGCTGGCTTATTTAGCAGTCCATTTTCTCCAGAAATATTAGCAGGTTCAATTGCCCAAGCAAAAAGAGTTGCTGCAATTGCAAATAGCCAACCAACAAGTGCCTGCACTTGTGTCAAGAAATACCTTATTGCTTCAGTAAACATACCACCAATAGCCTCTTTAATGGTTGGTGCTTTTCCAACTTCACTGTTTCCTGATTTACTTGAAATTGAACTTGGACTTCCATGATTGGGTTCTCCGTTTGTCCCAACAAGTGCTGCCTTTGCTGCTGATGTTTTTTGACATTGTTGTATACAAGCATTTAATGCGCAAAATCCAGTGACTTCTGTTCCATCAGGATTTGTCGCAAGAATAGTACCAGCAGGTATTGCAGCGCCAACCTTAGCACCAGCAGCATCATAACATTGACAAGCTGACTCTGGATCACCCTCGTATTGACCAGATATACAAACATTTGATGCCGCTTCAACATTATTTAAAAAAAATGTTGCAAAAATAAACAGCAAAAAGAAGACAACTAAAAGTGTCTTGCTACTTTTATTTTTGTTTTTTAAAATCCAACTCATTAGGATTTTTTGTGCTTATTATACAAGAATATTATATCACACTTTCATACATTTAAAAACAATAAAAAAAGCGCTAAGGACATAATAGTCTTTAGCGCTAATTCAAATAGATAACCTTTCTCACTGCCCATTATCTTGAGGCAAATTTTACAGTTTCTTTTTTGACAATTGCTTTTGCATCGCTTCTTTCATTAAAACGATACAAAAAATGAAACTGCACTCGAGTAACATACCTTTTTTTATAGGTGCCAGAATGATCATATGGGCGACTTTCAACCATAGTAACATCAGCGATA
>Ga0209416_1002394_pt1 | contig 10358 bp, 6 predicted proteins | sample RifGroF1_FD_184001 | JGI IMG/M metagenome (GOLD analysis project Ga0209416, IMG submission 184001) | Groundwater microbial communities from Rifle, Colorado, USA - Groundwater F1 (SPAdes) (version 2) | ecosystem: Environmental > Aquatic > Deep subsurface > Groundwater | place: Rifle, Colorado...
GGAGAAGACCCCAAGGGTTCGACTGTTCGTCGATTAAAGTGGCACGTGAGCTGGGTTCAGACCGTCGTGAGCCAGGTCGGTCTCTATCCGGTATGGGCGTTGTATATTTGAAGGATTCGACCCTTAGTACGAAAGGATCAGGGTGTGGTAACCTCTAGTGCACCAGTTGTTCTACCAAGAGCATCGCTGGGTAGCTAAGTTGCTTTAGGATAAGTACTGAAAGCATATAAGTACGAAACCTTTCCTAAGATTAAATATACTTGCATAGCTTGTCTATGCGGAAGGTCCGTGGGAGATTACCACGTTGATAGGCTCTAGGTGTAAGCATAGTAATATGTTTAGCCAAGGAGTACTAATAGACCAAAAGCTTCATATATTTTTGCTATCTATTCAGTTTTGAGTGTGTAAACACTCTTTTGCTCTTTAGAATTAAGTCCTGAGGATTACTGTTAGTAATAACTAGTAATCGTCAGGCGAGAGAGATTCTTTTAAGTAAGTATCTTTGTCGCCTGGCGATTGTAGCAGAGTGGAACTACCTGACTCCATCCCGAACTCAGAAGTAAAACACTCTAGCGCCGAAAATACTCGGACCTTTGGTCCCGGGAAGATAGGTCATTGCCAGGATTTTAGAATTCGAAACCCCACTTGAAAGAGTGGGGTTTTTACTTTTATAGGGTAAATTGTAAAAATTGTCCCGATTTGTATTGTTACCCCTTACCCCTTTATTGATATACTAATCGTTGCAATTGTTCGATACGTAACATTTTATGTTGAATTGAATATTAAGCAGGTATTAAAGAAAAATACACTCTTCGTTAACTGAAACAAACTTAGTGGTTGGGTGCTAAGAAAGTCAGTATGTACAAGTATTTTAAAACAGTACAAGATATTTGTACGGAATTCACAGATTTCTGTTTCGAAGTGAGATGAAATTACCCTAAAAGTAATATGATATAATGTGTTAGGAAATAAAATTATGGGATATAACCTGTGTCTGAGAATTTTGAACGAAAATCAATAGATGTAGAAGGTCCAGATCAGGTTGGAAAAGGTGATGCAGTAAAAAATATAGCTCAAGAATATTGTAACCAAGGCATAGATTCAACCATCATATCTTTTCCTTACTATGCTACTCCAATAGGGTATAGTATACGAGAAGTTCTTACTGAAGGTTTTTCAAGTGAGATTGGAATTGAAAATTCTAGAGAGGTTAAAGTTAAAATGGCTCTCTTTGCACTAAATCGTTTAGAGATATTAAACAGTATTCTTTCAACTAAGCAACGGGGGATATATATATTTGATCGAGGACCTTTTAGTAATGCTCTAACTATTGCTCACTATCTAGTCAATGAAGACTCAAGCCAAGTAAATGTAGATGATTTGGTTGATACAGCAATAGATTTAGATAGATATTTTAGAAAAGTTCTTAATATAGATAACTGTATTATTAAGTTGCAAACAGAAGAAGATGTTTGGGTTCCAAATAGGGGGGAAAGAGGTGATTTGTATGAAAATAGTGATGTACAAGAGAAAAGTAAATATGTATATTCAAAATTTGAAGAAAGAATTGGGCCAGGTTGGATAAATATTACTACTAAAAAACCAGAAGGATGGCGAAACAGAAAAGAGATAAGGGAGGACTGTGTAGCTTTTGCATCAACAAGATTAGGTATATATGGTAAAAGATATCGTGCTAAACCTAATCCTAAATATATTGGTATTAAATCTGTACAAGAGGATCTATATCTTGGTTCAGAAGTTGATTTAAAGATGCGTAAAGATTGGCTTAATGCAGTTAAAAGTAATAATAAAGAAGAAATATATAGTTTAGGGCAGGTAATTGCTATACATGTTGCCAAAAGTGTTGATAGAATAGAATGGTGTAACAGGGATATTAGAAATGAGGTTAAAAGGATAATGGAACTTAATCCAGAGGTATTAGATGTATTAGAATATATGTATGGAGAGAAATTCATAATTAATTTCCTTCAATCTATATATGAATAGTAAAAAAGAGAGGGCTTTAAGGCTTCTTAGGAGGCTAGAAGATATGTATCCTGATGCTCAGACTGAGCTTAAAAATTGGAATACACCATTTCAATTTCTTGTTTGTATAATGTTAAGTGCACAAACTACTGATAAGCAGGTTAACAAAGTAACAGAACAGCTCTTTACTATATACCCCGATACGTATACCATGTCTTTGGCTACAGTGAAAGAGATAGAGAAATATATATCCTCTATTAACTACTATCACACCAAAGCAAAACATATTAAAAAAACTGCTAGCATATTACTAAGGCAATATAATGGAGAGGTACCAATTACCTTAAACCAATTACTTGAACTTCCTGGAGTAGGGTACAAAACAGCTAATGTTTTTCTAAATGATTTGTACAAGGCAAATATGGGAATAGCTGTTGATACACATGTTAAAAAGACCGCTATTAAATACCATCTTACTAAATCTACAGATCCAAACAAGATATCCAAAGATTTAGAGAAGCTGTATCCCAAAGATGAGTGGTGGAAGATTAATAGGTATTTTGTGTTGTATGGAAGATATGATTTTAAAATTGATTTAGACTTAGAAACAGATATAGTCAAAGAGTAAAGTAGGTGGTATATTAATATATGGAGGGTTAGCATACAACAATTGGGTCCCACCTTATTATTCCTCATCAAATTTGGAGTTATGTTTCTTTTTTGTAAATTTTGATATATAATCTCAATCGCAGTACTATTATTTTAGTGTATGTATGTAATACTGCTAATTCATACATCGCCATAGGATATATATATGGTAAATACAAAAGTTAAGGATACAGATGTCAAAGACAAGGCAATGTATTCAGAGTTAGATACATTTCTTTCCGATGATTCTCATAAGATTAAACAATTAAGTAAAGGTGAGATTGTTGAGGGAGAGATAGTTAATATCAATAATGGAGTGATTGTTGTTGATGTAGGTTTTAAATCAGAAGGTATTATCGCTGGTAAAGAACTTAAATCAGACATACTAGATTGGACCAAACTTAGTGTTGGGGACAAAATCTTGGTATATGTTGTTAAGCCTGAAGATGAGAAGGGACAATTAGTTCTTTCCATTAGAAGAACACAACAGGCAAGTGCTTGGTTAGCATTGGAAAATGCTAAGAAGAGCAATGAGGTTGTAGAAGCTACTGTTGTCGAATCAAATAATGGTGGATTAATTGTAGAGATTGGAAAAGGTATTAGAGGTTTCATACCTACATCTCAGTTAGATGCTACTAGAGTGTATGCCAGTGGGGTTAGACAGGTTGGTAAGGATATATCTTCTAAAGTTCAAAAGAGATTAAACTCCTTGATAGGAGAGAGTATCAAGACAAGAATCATAGAGTTAGATAGAGAGAAGAACAGAATAATACTTTCCGAAAAGATGGTGACTCAAGCTAGAGATCTAGAAAAGAGAGCACAAACATTAAAGAAAGTAAAAGAAAGCGATGTACTTAAGGGTACAGTAAGTGGTATTACACCTTTTGGTATATTTGTTAATGCTCAAGGATTAGAGGGATTAGTTCACCTTTCAGAACTCTCATGGGATAAGGTAGAGGATATTGGAGCAATATATTCCGTTGGAGATACTGTTGATGTAATGGTAATTGGTCTTTCCGATGGTGGTAAGAGAGTAGCATATAGTGTGAAGAGGTTACAGCAAGATCCTTGGTCTCAAGCTATTTCTCAATTTAAAGTTGGAGATGTTGTAGAGGGAGAGATTCAAAAGGTTGTTCCTTACGGCGCCTTTGTAAGAATAGGGGAAGGATTGAATGGATTAATACATATATCAGAACTTTCTGATAAGTTAGTTAAAAATCCAGAAGATATAGTTAAGGTAGGACAGCATGTAAAGGTTAAAATACTTTCAATATCTTCTACAGAAAGGCACTTAGGATTAAGTCTTAAAGCTGGTAGTACAACTAGTACTCCATCAGCTAAGCTTAACGAAGAGGAATTAGCAGAGGCTTTAGATGCAGCTATTGACTCAGAGATTAAGTAATATCTATCTTAGAGATAATTAAAAAGAGGGTTTTAATGCCCTCTTTTTTGGTATAATTAGTCATGGAAAGAATAATAAAGAAACATATTACTACAAGGTTCTCAAAAAATTCTCGTATAGGGATAAGGAATGCATCTTTAATTGCAGAGCATTTAAAGAGCAACTTTGTAGAACCAGAGCATATATTAGTAGGTATATTGTTAAATGAAAGAGCATTAGCAACGAAGGTAATAATTAGTATGGGTTTTGATGTAAAAGAATTAATTTCTAAGGTATTAGATAGTAAAGGGATAGATATTACCGTGGATGTTAATACTCCCAAGGAAGTAAGATTTTCTGAACAGAGTAGAGAGGTATTAAGAAAGTCCTTTGATTGGTCTCAAAGACTCTCTCATGTGTATGTTGGTACAGAGCATTTAATGCTTGGGATACTAGAATCTAAGGATACTTTTGTTGTTGGTCTAGTTAATCAAGGTCTTAATTCTAGAAGATTTCAGAAACATCTTTCAGAAGTAGCTACATACCCCTTGGGTGTTTTGGCAAAACCTAATATTCCGGGTCTGGACTCTGAACAGGGGAAGATTTTGGATAGTATAGGTAAAGATTTAGTGGAACTAGCCAGAGGAGGGAAATTAGATCCTCTAGTAGGAAGAGAAGATGAACTCACCAATGTAGTTAAGATTCTCAGTAGAAGAAAAAAGAACAATCCCGTAATAGTGGGAGATGCTGGTGTAGGAAAAACAGTATTAATAGAGGGTTTAGCACAAAAGATTGCTGATGACAGAGTACCACCATCTCTTAGGGATGTAAAAATAGTTTCTTTAGATGTTGCCAGTATAATGGCGGGTAGTAGAATGAGGGGAGATGTAGAAGAAAAGGTCTTAGAGATAGTAAATGAAGTAGTGGAGTCTAACAATACAATTCTCTTTATCGATGAAATTCATACCATACTAACATCAGGTATGCCGGGGGGTACTTCAGAAATTGCCTCTATTCTTAAGCCAGCACTTCTTAGAGATGATTTTAGGTGCATAGGGGCAACTACTACTGATGAATATTCTGCATATTTTGAAAATGATAATGCTCTTGCTAGACGTTTTCAGCCAATATTTCTTAAAGAGCCTAGTATAGATGAGAGTATTCAGATATTAAAAAATCTTAAACCAATACTTGAGGCACATCACAATATTAGAATAGAGGAAGAGGCAGTACAGTTAGCTGTTACCTTGTCAGATAGATATATTAGTGATAGGTATCTACCGGATAAAGCAATTGATCTATTGGATGAGGCTAGTGCAACCAAGAGGCTGAGTGTTGAGGGAGAATTTGAGGGTATTTCCCTGCTTATGGCAAAATTAAGAGGTATTCAGAATGCAAAGGAGGAGTATATTTTACAAGGGAAGATGGAAAGGGCAGAGAGGTATAAAAAGAATGAAGAATCCTTAATAAGAAAGATAAAGGTTTTAGAAAAGAAGAGAGAAGAGGGTAAAAAGAAAAAAGATAGTGTAGTGAATACAGAGGATATTCGTAGAGTTGTTTCTAATTGGACTGGTATCCCACTTAACACATTGGGTAGTGAAGAAAAGAGTGCTTTACTGAAATTAGATAGTAAAATAAATAAATTAGTTATTGGTCAGAAAGAAGCTATCGAGGGAGTGGTTTCTGCAATTAAGAGGGCTAGAACAGGTATTTCTGATGTAAGTAGACCTTGGGCTTCTTTTCTGTTTTTGGGTCCTACAGGTGTAGGAAAAACACAGTTAGCTAAGGTTTTAGCACAAGAGCTTTTTGGTAAGGAAGATAGACTAATACAAATAGATATGAGTGAGATGATGGAGATGCATAGTGTTTCTAAATTAATTGGTTCTCCTCCAGGTTATGTTGGATATCAAGAAGGGGGGTGGTTAACAGAGGCTGTCCGAAGAAACCCACATAGTGTAATTCTTTTTGATGAGATTGAGAAAGCTCATCCGGATGTTTTAAATATACTTCTGCAGATATTAGAGTATGGGCATTTAACGGATGGAAGGGGAAGGAGAGTAAACTTTAAAAATACCATTGTAATACTTACTTCTAATATAGGGGCAGAGGAAATTAGCAGGGATAAAGTATTAGGTTTTTCAGCATCTAAAACTACAGGCTCAAATGCTAGCAAGTCGGAACAGGCCTATAATTCTATGAAGTCGGAGTTGATGAGTGAGCTAAGGAAAACTTTAAGACCAGAGCTCTTAAATAGGTTGGATGATATCGTCATATTTAGGGCATTAAATACCAGAGATGCGAAAAAGATAGTAGAGTTACTACTTGAGGAATTAAATGAGAGATTGAGTAATCAGAATATTAAGATATCTTTAAGTAAAGAATTGCTTACATATATAGTTAAAGAAGGGTTTAGTGAAGAATACGGGGCAAGACCACTTAGAAGGGTATTACAAGATTTAGTAGAGAGTACTGTTGCAGATCGTATATTAAGAAATGACAAGAAGGGAGAAATTTCTTTAGGTCTGAAAAAAGGAAAAGTAGTAATATTGAACTAATTTATTTTCTTTATCAAATGAAATACATATGTAGTTCATGTGGGAGTGAATCCCTTAGATGGTCAGGGAAGTGCAGTGTTTGTAATGAGTGGGGAACACTTGAGGAGTTAAGTGAAGATGTGGTGAGTACTAATGGAAAAGCAGGTAGCAACATCAAAGCAAGCTATAAGTCTATTACAGAATATAGAGGTAGTGCCGATAGTAAGAGGGCTCCAAAAAACAGATTGAGTACAGGGTATAAAGAGTTTGATAGAGTGTTGGGTGGTGGTTTAATATCTGGTGAGGTCGTATTAATGAGTGGAGAACCAGGTGTTGGTAAGTCAACAATCCTTTTACAGGTAGCATTAAATATATCTTCTAAATTAAGAGTTTTGTATATATGTGGAGAGGAATCGCCATCTCAGTTGGTTTCTAGATTAGATAGGTTAGCAAAAGAAAAGGATAATGTAGAGAATATCTTTGTTACAAACGATGTAGTAGTAGAGAATATCTTTAATCTTGTTTCTGAGGAGAAATTTGGCTTAGTAATAGTAGATTCTGTACAGAGTGTAAGCTCTTTGACCTCAAAAGGATATCCTGGAAGTATTAGTCAGGTTAGGGCTTCAGGAGCTCTTTTAACACGTCTTTCTAAAGTAACTGGTGTACCATCTATACTTGTAGGACAAATAAATAAAGGGGGAGATATTGCTGGTCCAAAGATTCTAGAGCATATTGTAGATTGTGTTTTGTACATAGAGGGGGGAGAATTTAATCAGTACAGGATATTAAGGGGTATGAAAAACAGGTTTGGTTCCACGAATGAAATAGGGGTGTTTGAGATGACTTCAAAGGGTTTAGAGGAAGTGGGTAACCCATCTTTAATATTTTTAGATTCTAAATCTTCTGTTTCGGGTAGCGCAATTGGTGCAATTCTTCAGGGATCTCGTGTTGTATTTGTAGAGGTACAGGCCTTGGTTGTAGAAAGAGGCTCAGAGGTTGGACCACTGCGAAGGGTAGCAAATGGTATTAAAAAACCAAGATTGGATATGCTTTGTGCTGTTTTGTCTAGAAGAGGAGGTATATTTTTAGGTGATAAGGATGTATTTGTTAATATAGTGGGCGGTGTAACTGTTTCAGATCCTGCTGTAGATTTGGCTGTATGTGCTGCTATTAAATCGGCTGTAAAAGATACAGTATTAGATAAAGAGGGAATATATTTTGGAGAAGTTGGTTTAACAGGTGAAATACGTGGTACATGGGGTATGGAATCTGTTTTATCAGAAGCTGCTAGGGTAGGTTACAAAAGCGCATATATAGGTAGTACTTCTACTAGAAAGAAGAGAGATTTAAAAGTATCTGTTGTAAAGAGCATAAAGACACTGTAAATTTATCATATTGTTGTATACATTTTTCGTAACAATCACGCCACCGACACCATTTCGTAACATCCGTACCGAAGTAACACCAACAAAAGTCTCTAGTATAATACTTTTCGCACTTACTTATTTCTGAGGACATTTCTTATAGGGTTGACATATTATACTTAAAGGGATTATAATATGTTGTTCATTTAATAACTGTGTGGATATCTTAATTTTCTCCCTTTGTCTGGGGTGCCACAAACACATCTGGGCAAAAGGAAAAGATTAAGATAGCAAGTCTCTCTTTAGTATGAGTTTACATAACTCAAATAAAGGAAGATTTGGGAAGCACAGTGTGCTCTTCGATTTTATCTAACTAGTTTAAACTAGTGAGATGATACCGGGGTCGGTTGGGGCAGTACCGATCCCTCTTTCTTTTTTCATAGTTGACTTCTAATATTTGATTCAATATACTAAGAAAGATTAAGAGGCTTAATTGCCCAAAAATTTTTAATTTCCCGTTATATTTATATGGTTAACAAAACAAAGAGTATTAAAGAGTATGAACAGATGACTCTCGCTATGCTTCGTGCTGAAGCAAAGAAACTTGGCATGGAAGACTTCATGGAGCTTCAAAAGAGAGAACTAATGATAGAAATATTAAAGAAATCTACCTCTGAGGAGGGTTTTGTTTTTGTAGAAGGTATTTTAGAAGTTCAAAAGGATGGATCTCATGGAGTATTAAGAACAGATGGATTACTTCCTGGGGACAATGATGTATATATAGGGGGGTCTCAGATTAAAAAATTTAGTCTTAGAACAGGAGATGTTGTATCGGGTCCTGCTAGATTACCAAAAGAGAAGGAGAAGTATCTAAGTTTGCTAAGAGTAGATACTGTATATGGTAAGCCTGCTGCAGAGGCAGCAAATAGGCCTGTTTTTATGAAAATGACTCCTATATTCCCTAATAGACAGATTAAGTTAGAAAGTAAACCAGAAGTTCTTTCTACTAGAATGATAGATTTACTTTCTCCTATTGGATTTGGTCAAAGAGCTATGGTAGTTTCTCCTCCTAAGGCTGGTAAAACATGGTTACTTAAAGATATTGCAGATGGTATTGCTGCTAACAACCCTAAAGCTAAATTAATAGTAGTACTTGTAGGTGAGAGACCTGAAGAGGTTACTGATATGAAGAGATTTGTAAAAGGAGAGGTATATGCTTCTAACTTTGATGAGCTTCCTGAACATAACTGTAGAATTGCTGAGATGGCACTTCAAAAGGCTATGTGTATGGTAGAGTGGGGAGAAGATGTCATTATCTTAATGGATAGTATTACTAGATTAGCTAGAGCATACAATATTACTATGCCTACATCAGGTAAAACACTTTCAGGTGGTTTTGACCCAGTTGCACTGTATCCTCCAAAAAGGTTCTTTGGTGCTGCTAGAAACTTTGAAGAGGGTGGTAGTCTAACAATTATCGCTACTGCTTTAGTAGAAACTGGTAGTAGAATGGATGATTTAGTATATGAAGAGTTTAAAGGTACAGGTAACATGGAACTACATTTAGATAGGTCATTGGCTAACAAGAGAATATATCCTTCTATTGATGTTACTAAATCTGGTACAAGGAATGAAGAATTGCTACTTGGTAAGGAAGTATTGAATCAATCTTGGAGAATTAGAAGAATGATTGAAATATTAGATCAGAATGAAAATCCTACCGAAGTACTTGTAAGTCAGTTAAGAAAGACTAAATCTAACGAGGAATTCCTCGCAACACTACATGAAGCCTAATTTTGGTATAATATGTAGGAATTTTCAAAATGGATAGAAAAGATTCACAACACAATATATCGGGATTGAGTTTTAGAGATCTTTCAATAGATTCGGAGGAATCTAATCAAGAAGGGGATTTTATTATCTTAGATGGTGATATCTCTAATGATGGAGATTTAAGTAAATTAAAAAAAGTCTTCAGATTTATTGCAGAAAGATTCAACACTCGAAAGGGATTTATAGCATTTCTAATCGATTTTATTGAATATGTATTCTCTAGATTAAGAATAGTATGGGTACTTACTTCTGTTCTTTTTGAAATCTTCTTTAAGGGTTTTGAATCTATTAAAAATAGTATTGTAAGAAGAATGTTTTGGGGAAGAGGGGCATTTCTTAAATATGTTGTACAGATTGCAAGTGTTGTAATAGCATTTATTCTAAGTATTTCGTATATCTATAGGACACCAACTATAATAAATGCTAATGAGGAGGATTTAGACTATATCTCTGTTGCAGAAAGTGACCTTATTGCTATGAATGCGACTCTCAATACTGCTATTCCCAAAGATAGGGAGAGGAGAGGAACAGATAAATATATAGTTATGAATGGAGATACCCTTAGTACTATAGCCACTCAATACAATATTTCTGTAGCTACTATTAAATGGG
>Ga0209416_1002400_pt1 | contig 10345 bp, 14 predicted proteins | sample RifGroF1_FD_184001 | JGI IMG/M metagenome (GOLD analysis project Ga0209416, IMG submission 184001) | Groundwater microbial communities from Rifle, Colorado, USA - Groundwater F1 (SPAdes) (version 2) | ecosystem: Environmental > Aquatic > Deep subsurface > Groundwater | place: Rifle, Colorado...
GCGACGGTATGCCGTTTGGTGACAAGTAAGGAGGTGGATTATTAGAGACGTAATGCAAATCGAATAGCCCCGGAGTGAATCGTGACCATTCCGGGGCAAAATAACTAAAATAATTGTGTTGATTGAAATAAGGAGTTTGAAATGCCTATTATAGGATATGGCGCTCAGCGCCAAACTCGCCGCCCGATTTACCGGCGTATCGGTACGCTTCACAAGGGCGACAAAAAGGAATTGCACGTTGGGCGCATTCCGCCCGAATTGACCTATTTCCGCTTTGCCAACGAAAACAACCCCAAGATCGAAAAGGCGTTTTCTGACAAATACGGCCCGAAGCCTACCGAGTTGGTTGTGTTCCTGCCGTCTACCGATGTTCCGCTTGAAGATTGTTGGGAGTCGTGGTGCGAGGCGTATTCCGCTGGTGGTATCAAGCACCGCTGCAACGGCGTAACGATGAATGGCTGGCGTGAACAGGTTGGCACTCGCTCTGTCTGGCGTGAAGGTTCAAAACCATGCCGCCACGAAGATCATATGAGCAAAAACAACCCAGACGGCGACCCGTTGCGAGATAAAGTTGGCCGTCTGTCTGTTGTCGTGACGCACAAGGACGAGAAAAGCGGGCGCTATTTTCCTGTCGTGTGGGATGAAGTCAGGGGGATTTTACGCCCCTTTGACCCCCGCGATCCTATCGGGCAGTGGGCGGTTGTAACCGTCTTGACCAAAGGCGGGTGGGATGTAAATCAGATCGAAAACTGCCTGGTTACTACCGGCAGAACCTATACCGCAACCGAAGCGGGAGAGATTATTCCCATTCCGTTCATCTTGCGCCGTGTCCAGAAAGACATCACATACAGCGAAGGCGGCCAGTTGAAGAAAACAAAGAAATGGATGGTTGAATTAGAAGTCCACCCCGCTTATGATCGCAAGAGCACCTTTATAAGCCTGGCAGGTGGTGCGCCTATCTCCCCCGATTTTTCACTGCCAGCGCCCGCCGCTTCTCAATCGCCCGCCCTACCGTCACCCGCTCCGAAAGTCAATTTTCCCCCACCGCCCCCGCCCCCCGAACAGTTGAACCTGGCGGGGGTGGAAGTGCTGGACGCTGACCTCTACGAACCGCCCACCTTTGACACCCCGCCCGCTACCGCTCCTGAATGGATGGATGCGGCGATAGCACTCTGGCCCGGCAAGTGGGAAACCGTAAAGAGCGCAGTCGAGAAGAAGGACAAGGATTGGCCCGAGTTCGTTACGGCCCGCAATCTGGAATTGCTGGATGAAATGATGAATAGCAAGGCTACCACCGCCCTGGAAAGTCACGTCAAGGCCGCCTGGCCCGGCAAGGAAGCGTTTGTCAAGCCCGTCTTTGATGAATGCACAAAGGTGAAAGTTGCACTTGACCCTATCCAGTACATTGCCGCAATTCAGAAGCTCACCGGTACTGAGACCCCCGGCGATGCTGTTGCCAAAATCCTGGCAGATATGACCTTCTAACAAACCGGGGAGAGTGTCGAAGTCTGGCACTCTCCCCATGAAAGGATAATCAAAATGAATGACGATATTACGATTGAAGTCGAGCACAACGGCAAAGCATACAAGTTTCACACCCGCTTTGTTTTCGATGAAGCGGCTACCGTGTGCCTGCTGTTTGTTGACAAGTACGGCAAACTGCCATTTGTCGGGGTAGCGATGCGCAACCCGAATGACAAAAACGATACGTATTACGGGATGAAGCTGGCCGCAAAGCGAGCGTGTGGCGATGTTGGTTTCACTGGCGACCGTGAAGAGAATCCACGTGTTGCCGAACTGGTAAGATACTGGCATTCCCTCGGCGTTGGAAGGAAACCGAAAAAGGCCCATCTCACACTTGGCGAGCGCATCTACCGGGCAATTCGGATGATCCTGACAATGGCAAAAGCTGAAGATGCAAAGCTGGCAACCGTGAGCGGGCAGTTTTCCGAAGTTCAGAAAGGACAGTAACCATGTACCATACAATCATCGTTGTGGGAAGCCTTGGGCGAGACCCCGAAATGCGATTCGGTGGAACCGGCGAGCCGATAACGAATTTCTCTGTTGCAGTCAATACGTTTCAGGGTGGCGCAAAGGCTACCCTGTGGGTTCGTGTCTCTGTGTTTGGAAAACAAGCCGAAAGTTGCGCAACCTACTTGAAAAAGGGCAGCAAGTGCCTTTGTGAAGGCGTTCTGAATTTTGACACCAAAACAGGCGGCCCGCGTGTCTGGCAAGGTAAGAACGGACATGGAGCGTCATTTGAGATCAAAGCGCACACGGTACGCTTCCTGAGTTCACCAAAAGAAGATGGCGCAGGTAGCGAACCGGCCCCGACTGAAGTGGTCGATACGGGAGAAGTCCCGTTCTAATGGGTTACACCCTCCTGGCGGCGGCGTGGTGGGAACACGCTACATCTGAATGGCCTTGAATAAACAAGGAACGTCTTAGAGCGACAGGCAGAAGCCAGCAAAGCAAGTTCAAATCTTGCCCGCCAGAATTGAAAGGAGTAATCAAAGTGGTAAAAGTAGGATTGTTGCTGAACGATCATGATGATAATATCGAGATCGTCATGGAGTACGAGTCAAAATCCTGGCCGCCCTACCAGGTAGGGCAAGTCATAACGCTTGCAGAGCATGACTCTAAAGAGCAGTCCGCTTATCGACTGGGAAACTTTGTGCTTCCAGGGAACGATAGTAAAACTGTCAGAACGCGAGATTATCGTATTCTCTCAATATCACATGTAATTCACTTCGAAAGACAGAAATACGAGACTGAAAAACCGCTGTTTCACCGAATGAGCGTCTTTGTAGAGAAGGTCTAGTCGATATGCCAATTCTCAAATACACCACAAGCATTGACGCAAGCAAGACGGTGATGGAAATTCAAATCGCACTGGCAAAAGCCGGGGCAAAGTCAGTCAATATTGACTATGACAGCGGCGGGCAGCCCGAATCGGTATCGTTTTTGATATCGGTACAAGGCAAGTGGGTAAACTTCCGCTTGCCGTCCAGTTATACCGGCGTTCTCAAGATGCTGGAAAATGACCCGTCCGTACCGAAGAAACTAAAGACCATCGACCAGGCGCGCCGGGTAGCGTGGCGGATTACAAAGGACTGGACACTGGCACAAATGGCGATCATCGAGGCCCGTCAAGCCGAGCTTGCTGAAGTGTTTATGCCGTATGCAATCACGGCCTCGGGTCAAACGCTCTTTCAGGCTTTTCGTGAAGGGCAATTGTCTCTTGGAAGTGGCGTTGAAAACGGGGATGATTTAGGAAGGGGTGTCATATGATCGTAGCAAGAAGTAAGTTTATGTTCACAATTTTCAACGAGGATACGAAGATGTATCTCCATCGGCGCGGTCGTGGATGGACATCAGATAAATGGCAGGCGCGCTGGTATGCTTATTGGAAGTACGCTTACGAGAAAATAAGCAAGTTAAGAGAAGTGGACGGTGGGAATTACCGACTTGTTGAGGCATACCGAAATGAAGAAGTTTGCAAAGCAGGTGGGCAACACCACAAATAAATGAGTAGACAGGAAGTGGCGAATAAACGGGCTTGACACCCAAGAAAGGATAGGCTAGAATCACCCTACCGATTGGCAGTCGGGAGAACGTTACAATCAAGCCAGCGGCGCGGCACAAGTTATAAAAGAGCACCAGTATCTTTATCTGGCGGCTTCAAGTTTGTGCATCTGCCAAGTGCCCAAACCGTTGCCGCGAAGTCGTCAGATAAAGGCCCTGGTGCTTTTGTTTTCAAACCAGTGCCAACCCACAACCCGAAAGGATATAATCAAGAAAGGATAGAACAAATGAAACAGCAATTTCAGGAACATCGCTTCAAACCACAAAGCCTACGGATCATTGAGCAGGCTAATCAAATCTTGACGGAATACGCAGAGCAAGGCTATGATCTTACCTTGCGCCAGTTGTACTATCAGTTCGTTGCCCGTGACATTTTGCCCGATGGATGGGAAGATCGTGCAACGGGCAGCAAAAACAACATGGGAAGCTATAAGAAAATGGGGGATATAATCAGCGATGGGCGCATGGCGGGCTTGATTGATTGGGACTACATCAAAGACCGCGCCCGCTCCGTTGTCTCTCTTGGACATTGGGAAACCCCCAAAGACATCCTGTATTCAGCCGCCCGCTCTTTCAGGGTTGATAAGTGGGCGAACCAACCCTGTCGAGTATATGTCATGGTCGAAAAACAGGCGCTTGAAGGTATCCTAATCCCAACCTGTCAAGAATTTGACGTGCCATTCCTGGCGAATAAAGGCTATTCGTCTCAGTCCATGTTTTATGAGATTGGGCGTCAAATGGGCAGATATGCCGCACGTGGGCAGGATGTTTACGTTTTGTACCTCGGAGATCATGACCCAAGCGGAATTGATATGACCCGCGACGTGGAAGAGCGCCTGAGTATCTTTTCAGAAGAGGATATAAATATTCGCCGCCTTGCTCTGAATTTCGATCAAGTCAATAACTGGAATCCGCCCGAAAACCCCGCAAAGGAAACCGATAGCCGATATGAAAACTATCGGGGTAAGTTTGGCGAGGCGTCGTGGGAATTGGACGCCGTAGAGCCGAAGAACATGGTGGAATTACTCGAAAATGAAATTCTCTCACTTGTCGATAGCGATATTTGGGATGAAACCGTAAAGTTTGAAACCGCACAAACCGAAAAACTAATGGACATCGCCCGTAATTGGAAGTAGAAAGGACAAAACCCATGACAAACCAAGAAATTGCAACCCAGCTGAGCGCCCGTTACAAGGTCAAATCGGACACGAAGAATGCTCTGGCAGAGCTGGAATACCAGACAGGCCAGCGTAAGATCGTCTTGACCCCCGCCGAAGGGTGGGCAGGAAAGAATCCCGAAGAGCGCAAGGCAAGCGCAGAAAAGGTACTCTCAGTCGATGTCCCCTTGCAGAAGTTGCTCACCGAACAGCGCAAGCTGGAAGCGGTTCTTACTACCCTGGAAGGCGAGATTACCGGCCTGGAAGATAATCGGCGGGCTAACGAGTGGGATATTCGCTCTCAGTTGGTAGCGAACCTGTCAAGCGTCCAGCCAGCCAACGCAGACAGGAACACCGATACCGTGCAATCGGCGGTAGACAATGCGACCCAGGCGGCGATGGATATGAAGGTAGCACCCAAAGCCCCGACAACGGTACAATTCGGCAAGCCAGCCAGCCCGCGAGTATTTCAGCCAAGACTGGCGACCCCGCCCGCCCCTGAACCGTTCAGCGAAGATGACAATATCCCGTTTTAGTTCATTCCCCCGATAGTCGAGTTACTATCGGGGGTGAATTATCTCTCAATTATGCCAACGCAACGTAGTGCCGCCGCCCAAGAGTTACTCGACTTTGCCGCAAAGCTGCTGGCAGAGATTGAGTATTGGCGCGGGCACGTGTGGGAGCCAGCCATCCCCGAACCGGGCGACCAACCCAAGCCCGATCATTACCGCTTGCAGTGGTATCCCCCTGAAAAGACGATCATTGAACCGACCATGAGCATCGAAGAGGCCCGTGCGCTCATCTATCAGCGCATGAACGATTACGCTTATGAGAAGCGACCGGGCAGGATGCTCCTGGTAACAGCACAGCCAGGGGTAGGGAAAACGCACGCTGCTGTAAAACTGGCGCAGGAGTTGGCACTGGACGGGATGCGGGTATTCTTTGCCATGATGACCCACGAGCATTACAACACTTTGTCGAATATGCCACATTTCGACAATCGTTTATGGTATCACTGGCAAGCGTACAGCGCCCCGTCCGTTGTCAATCCTGGAAATAAGTTTTGCCTGTACGATTACGCATTCGGGCAGTGGACAGCGAAGGGCTATCCAGGGATGAAGCTCTGCGATTCGCTTTGCTCCGCTTACAAAGTGAATTGCGAGTACCGGAAACAGCGCCTGATAACCGCCCCGATCATTGCGGGCACACATGACCATATTTCATTGGGGATGGGTATCTCCGACTTCGATGTAGCAATAGTCGATGAAATACCCATTCGGGCATTCTTGAAGTCAAGGTACATTCCGAGAGACAAAATCGCGCTGGACGGGATAGGCCCGGTTAGAGAGTTAGCCGAGTTCCTATCTTCTCACCCGATGGCCCCGAAAGAGACGCTGCAAGGCAAGGCGCTCTTGGACATCATCGGCCCCTACTTGCATGACGTGTATGCACAGTTTGAAGATTACAAGTCAGCTATCCCACAAATCCCCTGGATAACCCGAACCGGCGATGTAGAGAACGTGCCATACTGGTATCTGCCAGACTTCCTGACGCTCATGGTGCAAGAGTTGGCAGCATGGGAAGCGGGGCAAACGGACTGGCTATCGAGAGTAATCGTCACGAACGAAAGTCTCATTCTCTTGAAACGCTCCGATCCTTGGGCAGAATTGCCCGTGAGGTTGATTGCCCTTGACGCAACCGGCAATAAGGAAGCGTATGAGCAACTATTCAACCGTAAAGCGGAGAAACTCGCCCCAAGTGTGCAAAGAAAGGGGACGGTACGCCAGATCGTCTATCGCCTGAATGGTATCTCAACCATGACCAAAACCATCGGGCTGGACGGCAAACGAAACAAGGTCAGAGAGTTAGCTGATGATGGGCAGGAAGCGCTCGAATTGTGCCAGGCGCTAACCGAAAAGTACCGATACCAGAGACCAGGCGTAGTAACCTTCCTGGGGGCTGAGCGGGCATACGGCGAGGCGTTCAATGAGCGGGTACTTCACTTTTTCGGGCAGCGGGGGAGTAATGCGCTCAAAGAAGTTGACGCCCTATTCGTGGTGGGATGCCCGCAGCCGTCCGATACGGCGATCATGGAGCAGGTCAGGATATTGTATGCCAAACGAATGAGACCCTTCGCAAAGGTAGACGGTTCCCCGGCCCGCAGCGAGAAAGAAATGCCGTATGGGTTTATCAACAAAGACGGCTTTCAGGCGCACAGGATGATAACTGGCTTTTGGCAGGATACTGACCTTCAGACGATTGCCAGCGTGTACAGAGAAGATGAGTTGGTGCAAGCTATCCACCGGGCAAGGCCCATTTCAAGGGAGTGTGATATCTGGTTACTGACAAGCATCCCCACAAACGAGATATTGACCGAGATATTCGACACCCCGAATGACGTATTCGGCAGCCCAATACCTAACTGGCGAGCGTGGCTGAAGATACTCAAGCTCAAGGACTTTTGCCGATGGCGCAATGTTGACCTGACGAAAGAAATGATCCGAGACGCCACCGGGCTGAGTTACACCACACTCAGTAAGTACAAGATACTCGAAAAGATCATGGAGAAAGATCAAGGTAAATGGGAAGTCAAGGCTATTGCGCCAGTTGGCGGGAGAGGCAGGCCCACGCAAGGGTTGACCCCACTTCAGGAGATTGCCAGCACTCCCCCACCGGCTGCTATAACGGGCTTGACCCTGCGCACGCCAGGCAGGTTGACGTAAAAATACCCCTTCAAGGTGAGATTGAAGGGGTATTTTATTGTCTATTCTTGGATAATATATTATCCTTTTGGATAATATAAACTCCTTTAATTCCGATCAGCTTAAAGGAATATATATAGCTAATCGGTAATAAAGGATAATATATTATCCAAATGGAGCATAGATTATCTATAAATTCATCCTTGACTTTTATTCTTGATTGTAGTATACTTTTCTTTGAAAGGATAAACAGGACATGATTAAAACTACGGTTACCAAAGAAAATACATACGAGATTGAAATCTCAAAGACCGATTCGGCCACTATCTACTTTCATCTTGTTGTTCGCAAAAGCGGGGAATTGGTTGCGTATGTTAATGGGTATGTCGCAAAGAATACCGAAAAAGATTTTCTCCGCCTGACCGGGATCGGGGATGGATGGCGAATTGAAGATGTCATGAAGGGACTTGAGATTATTCGGTTCAATCAGACTGAAATCCTTGTCCTGGTTCGCCAGGCGAGTGTAGAGTTTGACCGGGAGGTACTTGTCAAAGAGCGGGTACGGGCAAAGATGCAGGAAGAACGAGAGCGAGTAGAGCGGGAGTACGATGCCCAAGTGCGCTTTGAGATTGAGCAATTAGAGAAGACGAAAAACTACCTTGCGAGCGTCAGGCATGTTTGAGTATATCCAGCCCACCCCCGATGAAATGCGAGAGTTGGCAACCCCGGAGGTCGTGAAGGCTTTGCGGGTGATGGCTGAGACGGGCGCTTGCTCATTGAACCCGCCGATCTTCGGAGCGTTCACGGCCCTGGGTGTTTTCACCTTTGGCGCTGCGCAAGTTCTGGCAATGATCGAAGAAATGGAGAAATGAAAACATGAACGTCGACATTCCACAATGGGCAGTACCTATTCAGTCAGACTCTCCCGACCTGGAAGCGGAGAACCGCACTCTTCGAGAGCGGCTTGCCAGGAAGGATGAAATTCTTGCCAAGCTTGCGAATGAAGAAAACTGGCAAGAGACATATGACGAATACAATTATTTGCAGTGGCACGGCCCTAGCGGTCATCCCGCCACACTCGCACGGGCTGGACTGAACCAATAACCCACTCTCCCCGGAATTGGCCTGGTATTCGCAATAGCTCCTGAGAGAGCGAAGTCGGATGTACCACCGGGGAGAGACTTTCAAGAAAGGATGGTCATGATGAAAGAAGAAATTCTATACCGTATTGGTTGGGAAAGCCAAGTAACCGGCAAGCGAGGTGTCAGAAAGGCGGCTTATGGGAAGTATGACACCTGTGGTATTTGCAAGCACTTCGATGTTATTTATCCTGACGTGAAGCACTACCCCATTGCCGACAACGAAGCCGCAATCCAGAAATTTCTCACTGGCGGAAAGAATGAAGCGTAAACTCACCGCCATTCTCTTGACCATCATCATTGCCCCCATTCTCTTGGCCTGCAATGGCGACATTGAAAAGTTCAATCAACCCGTTTGCCGTTCCTTTTGGGGAGCGCAGGGACGGGTATATCAAATTTGTAAGTAAGGAAAGGATAGTTATGAAAGTCTCAGTTACTCAGCAAGCTCTCGCTTATGGTCTCTCGCTGGTTATTCGGGCCGTACCGCCCAAGTCAACCTTGCCCGTTTTGGGAAATATCCTGCTCTCAACCGATAACGGGCGTCTCAAGTTGTGCGCTACCGACTTGTCAATGGGTGTCACTGCCTGGATCGGCGCAAAGATCGAAGGCGAGGGCGCAGTCACCTTACCGGCACGCACGCTCACCGACCTGGTATCGACCCTGCCTGCCGATATGGTAAACATGTCACTCAACGAGCGCATGCAGTCCATCGATCTTGTTTGCGGCAAGTCGAAAACCAGCATCAAGGGCATTGACGCCCACGAGTTCCCGCCTATGCCGTTCCCAGACCTTGAAAGCGGTATCATCGTCAATGGAAAGGCGCTGGCAGAGATGATTGCGCAGGTTGCGTTTTCTGCCAGTGACGATACCGCCCGCCCCGTTTTGACCGGCGTCCAGGTGGTACTCGAAAACGGCAAGTTGACAATGGCGGCGGCAGATGGTTTTCGCCCGGGGTTCAATTCGATGGTTATCCCCGACAATACCGCCAAAGCCAACATGATTGTACCCGCAAGCGCGCTGAAGGAAGTCGCCCGTATCGCTGGCGATGAAGCCGTGACGCTTTGCCCTGGCAATGGCAGCGTGGTTTTCCATCTTGCATCTGACGAGATTGCAAGTCAGTTGATTGAAGGAAACTACCCTGATATCTTTCAGATCGTACCGAAAGCGCATAAGAACCGGGCGATTGTCGGGGTAGCGGCGCTGGCAAAAGCCGTGCGCCAGGCTGAAATCTTCGCCCGCCAAGGGGCTGGCATTGCCAAGTTGAAAATCGGAGCGGGCAAGGTTGAAGTCACCGGTGAAAGCGACGAAACCGGGCAGAACGTGGCCGATGTGGAAGCCGACACAACCGGCGATGAAATCGAGATCGCCTTCAATGTGCGCTTTTTGCGTGAGGCGCTGGACGCTATGCGAGCGGCGCAGGTCATCATCGAAACATCGACCCCCGTCACTCCCGGCGTGTTCAAGCCGCAGGACGATGATAGTTCCTTCCGGCACGTCATCATGCCCATGCACCTATCGGGCGGGTAATGTGGCTGGAACCAGGGACGGCGATTATCGAAAGTGGCGACTCGTAGACCCAACCGGGGAATACGGGAAAGATATGGCCGTTTCAATGACCGAGATACACCTTGGCAGCCCACTTCGATAACTGGCCGCCAGGGTGTTATTTTGTCAATGTCGAGACGGGTAAAACGATTACCCCCAAACCGAAAAATATACAGATGACATTTGAGGAGTTGATGAAATGAAAGCTATCGATGAA